>VOFK01003336.1_pt1 | contig 94355 bp, 133 predicted proteins | sample 5384121 | NCBI WGS metagenome assembly VOFK01 (sample SAMN12384730, study PRJNA508395) | human gut metagenome | isolation source: healthy gut J | host: Homo sapiens
AAGACGAGGATAAGTAGCTGTCGTTTCTTCAGTCTCAACGTCCCATAACGATTTCTGAGAACTTGCTCTACCTCTGTTCCCAGTAATAAGAATTATTTTAAAGCCACTGCAACTGGTTTGTCCCTGATCCCATTGCAAAAAAAGAGTAAAGTTCTTGTATTTCAATGTCAAATTCAAACCAAAAAGTAAATGGTGATGTAGACCACCTGCCTGCACCCCAGATCAATCTGGTCATCACTATTGATTACACCATCACCATTGATATCCTTATACTTCAGGTCACCGGGACGAACTGTGCCGAATGTCTGCTTGGCATGTTTCTCGATATCAGCCTGATCTTGAAAGAAACCTTCGCAAACATATCCATAAGTTGCATCAAGTGCACGCCCCCCGGCGCAACAAATAAGACTCATTCGCCACTTCATCACGAATAGAAGCTTTTGAAGAAAATACCATTCCATTAAACCCGAGAGTCACGTCGAAATCACCAATCTTTTTATTTTGCACTTAGTGAAAATCAAAACCAGTACGTTTGTCTTCATTATAATTGATCCAAGGTAAAAATGAAAGATTGTGCCTAAATCGAAAACGAAGGATAAATAGTAGAAGCACCTTGAGTTAGAAGTCCACTCGTCTTCTGAGTAAAATAGTTCGCATTAATTCTCAACAGTCTATTGAATAAAGTGGCGTCTATACCTGCACGAACTTCCTCACGAGTGATAAAGTCAAGATTCGGATTGTCACCTCGTTTTGAACCGGTCGTATTACCACCCACCGTTCCGTCATACCATTGAAACCAACCGCCTTTGTCAGAAAAAAATAGCCCTTATACATATAGTAATCAGAAATATCAAGATCCTGATGCAACTTGGCATAAGAAGCCGTAATCTTCAGTTCGTCCACAAAGCCTACACTTTCCATAAACTTCTCTTTACTAAGTCTCCATCCCAAAGTGACCGATGGAGAAAAAAGCGTTGCGATTTCCTTCCGGCAGCTTGGCTGAATGTACCAAAGCACCACTAAAGTCTGCATAATATTTATGATCGTAATTATAAGAAGCACGCAATCCCAGATTTACGTTGCTGGTACGATGATAATCACTACTCTCATGACCTTCATCAGCCGAACTTTGTGTCTGATATCCCCATCCCAACAAGGTCGCAGATACATTATGGAATGTCTTAAATGTACGGTTATAATCAAACTGTGCACTGAAAGTCATGGTCTGGTCGTAAGTCGATTTACCTACATATTCGTTAGTTGATTTTTGTATCATCATTGAATTTGGTAAGTCCGATAATCATATCCTTACCATCATTCACATTAGACCATTTAGGCTCATAAATAGCATACTTTTCAGCATAAGCTTCTGAATAATAAGAAGTGTAATCTACGCTATAAGCAGTTTTGAAAGATAAGCCCTTTAACAAGCCTCCAAGATCCGCCATCACAGCCACATCAAACATAAATCTACGTGCTTTTTCCTTCGTATATCCAGCAAGCAAGCAATTCGGAAAACGGGTTTGTCGTGTCTGCCGAAGTACCTCTAACAGATACTTACCGTCTATAAGATGATTGCTGTTGGTTATATATTCCTGTATATATGCAACATTAGGATCCATCATATCAATGGGTAATAATGGTGCAAACCAGTTGGGGCGCAATGTAGAAGCCGCTCCCCAAAAGTCACCACGGCCTTGATAACTATTGTCAAAGATAATAGCAGCATTAGTAGTTGCTTTTAAGCCATGGAGCCAGTGTCATATCCACATTACCACGTACATTAAAACTCATATCATAAGCTTTTCTTTGACTCACCGTATTTCAACAGGCTATTAGCATAATTCATACCGAAGTTCAAGTAATAATGAGTCTTTTCATTACCTCCATACACTTCACCCGTAACATCTGAATTAGTATAGAACTTTTTCAAATAATCTGAACTATAAAAGTCTATGTCCGGATAACGATAAGGATTAGTACCCATTGCTGTGTTATAAAATAGTACCGGCATCATACCTTTCTGCTATACCGTCATTACGACAAGCTTCATTGTACATGGTCATATAACAATCTGCATCCAAGTACTTAGGATAAGCCTTCGGGGACATTCACCCCTACATTGGCACGAACATCGATATGCATGGGTGAATCTTTGCCTCGCTTGGTAGTGATAAGAATTACTCCTTTCGCGGCACGGCTACCATAGAGTACCACAGCTGCCGCATCTTTCAGCATAGATATACTTTCCACTTCCGAAGCCTTTACACTTGATGCACTACGAGGCACACCGTCTACCAGTACCAACGGTCCTTGTCCCCAAAGGGATGATCCATTGTAACCACCGACACAAAACTTTCAAGGCCCACAAGGCTATTATTGTTAGCAGTCTTCTTTGTCAGCTCTGACGTGTTGACAGTAGAAATGGCATGAGTCAAATCTTCCTGAGCAACTTTGCCGAAAGCCACATTCACTAAGCTGTCCTTGCTTTCCTCCTGTGCCTGCACACCTGTCATGCTAAGCAATGACATGGCAAAAAAACAGTACAGCCGATATATATAAACTTTCTATTCATATTTCGCGTCATTATTAGTTAATACGTCATGATTACCATCCCGGATTTTGGCCAAAGCCTTCATACAAGTAAACATCTGCTTTGGGTAATGGCAGCCAATAGTGTCTGTCGGTATACTTTTCTCCACCAGTACCACTTCTTTCAAGTTCATGATTTCATTCTCTCCGGATGCTCTTTGTTATAGCTTGCGGTAGGGACACGGTCAAACTCAATCTTTGTCTTCAAGGTATAAGGACTCTTATCAAGAAGCATCCAACGACGGAGATCCATAAAGCGAAAGCCCTCAAAAGCAAGTTCTACGGCACGCTCGCGGCGAATCTCACCAAGAAAGTCTGTCGTATTTCCAGTAAATCGATCAAGTACGTGAGCCACACCGGCACGATCACGAATCTCATTGATAGCATCTTCAGCCGTCATATAGAAGCTAGAAGCTTTACTTTGCGGAGAGCCATAACCTACAGCCGTTGCCTCCGAGTACATCAGATAAACATCCGCTAAACGCATCAAACTTAAAACAGCGTAGTGAGCACCTCTGACGTTAGCATTATTCACTATTTTTAGACAGAGCTTACTATTCATATAACCTGTAAAAACACCCTTTCTGTGGATCTTTCTCTTCACTGTCCGCTCCATTCGTATACAACTGGCAATATTGTCCGTTTCCAGTTTCTCCACACCATTCACCGTCAAATATGATGTCTTTTATAAAAACGCGGATCACGATTTTTCCAAGGATACTTAGGATCATATCCTGATTCTGCATCGGCTTTTGTCATATCTTTGATCGGATAGCCATTAGCCATACCAAAATAATTTACATAATTAGCAGTCGGATAACATTTAATACCAGCATTGATATGAGAACGCGGACGAAAATCCGTATTCATGTTATAGTTCCAACGACCATCATACTGCACTAAATTTTCGCGGAAGATAGCTTCTTTCACCCCGTTAAGTTTACCGCCGGAATTGTATACGACAAACAGGTCGTTATAATTTTCCATATCTGCTAATTCATAGCGTTTAGTATCCTCAACAATCTTCAAAGCTTCGCCAAAAGCTTCAGCTGCACGCTTACAACGTCCCGCATCATACTCTTTGTCACCTCCGGAAGCCCAGTTCATTAGCGGACTACCCGCCCAAAGCAATGTCTTCCTTTATAGGCCAAGGCCATAATTTTATTAATACGAGTATCATTCAAACCAAGAGTAGCTCTACCAGCAGTTGTTTGATCCCAGTCAACGGGAAGCAAAGGAATAGCATGGTCAAAATCAGCCACACATTTTTCAGCACACTCTTGCCCAGGTAAGCCTGGATAATGCAGGAGCAACATCCGGCGGTAATACTTGGTCAACATAAGGCATTCCACCCCACCATTCCATCAACATAAAATGAAACCATCCACGGAAAAAATAAAGTTGTCCCTTCAATAAGATTACGTTCTTCTTCTGTAGCACTTACCAAATTACCAAGATTAGCTATACCAATGTTAGCCTTACGGATACCATACCAGCAAAGTTTCCACAGATTACCCCTTATCACTGCGTTCCTGTGAATTAGCCTTTCCACCACGTATAGAAGAAGGATAAGAATAATAACAGGTAGTCCATCCCCAGAAATCACCATAGTCAATATTACGGGCAAAGAGGCGAAGCTCCTGTGGCTCCCAATAATCTTCCTCACCAAAATTAAAACTAGTATGATACTCACTGTTTGATACAACAGGTATACAGTTATAGAGTTCCTCGGTAAATCCCTGGAAATTCTTGAAATTCTTATATGGATCATTCTCTTCAATGTCACTATATGGAGATTTGTCCAAATAGTCAGTACAAGAAGTAGCTCCCAACATACCGGCCAAAGTGATGACCGACGTAAGGAATATTTTTATTAATATACTTATTCATAGTCTTTACTTAGTATTTATAAAGTAATGTCGATACCAAGATTGAAACGGCGCATTGTCGGATAAGCACCATCAGAAGAACTATATCCGGTATTAGATTCGCGATCATCCGGCATTTTAGTCCACATATAAAGATTATCACCGTTCAGATATATACGGCAGTTTTTGATCCCCATCTTCTTCAACCAGTTTGATTTTTGGAAAGTATAGGACAATTCAACGTTTTTCAAACGCAAATAAGAACCATCGTACCAATATCTAGTGCCTGATGCTGCTTGATCAATAGTGGTCCCCCAACGCGGTGCGGGCAGAGTAGCACTCCCATCGGGGAGTCCAATAATCACCTTCAGCATAAGCTACATGAGCAGTGCTACGGAACGTCGGGAAATTGACTTCACGAGTCACATTGTTTACTCCATAGAACTGTGCAAAAAATGCTAAATCCCTTCCATTCTGCTCCGATTGAAGCATTGTAAGTATTCTGAGGCATCGTAGAATACTGATAGGGAGCACGGTCATCAGCATCAATTACACCGTCGCCATTAAAATCGACAATGTTATAATCCCCAGGGAGTTTTGCATCATTACCCGTTGTCCAAACCGGACTTCCAATCACGTCATCCCATGTAGCAAGATTACCATGATCAATATAAGAATATACCTGATTAATGGCATGTCCCGCCCCTTTCTGGTAATCAGGTTTCAAAGGTGCATCATCACGGAATTTCACTTTGTTGACAGCATGAGTCATGCTAGTATTGAGCCAAGCACGAATACCATTATTAAAAGTATGGTTCAATCTCAACTCCAACTCATAACCATGACTGCTCACTTTACCGAGATTAGCATAAGGAGCATCAGTTCCAAAATAAGAAGCTATCGCTCTATCGCTTCCCTTCACTAAAATATCAGTACGAGTGTCATTGAATATATCCACCGAACCGGCAACCGCCCCTCCTAAAAAAGCATAATCAATACCTAAATTTCTCTTTTCTACAGTTTCCCATGAGATATTAGGATTCCCCCAGTCGACTGATTGTGTAGTAAGTATAAAGGAGTATTGGCAGGCTTAATATTACCCATTAGTGTGTTACCTCCATAATCCAACTGATTTTTTATATAAGAAACGACCATCTGTAAATCTTTGCCAAGGCTGAACCACCGCATCATCTCCCACTCTACCCCAAGAAGCTCGTAACTTCAACATATCGAGAAATTTCAGGTTGTTCTTAACAATTTTTTCCTCGCTAATCATCCATCCTAATGAAAAAAGAAGGGAAAAAAGCAAAACGGTAATCAGGACCGAACTTCTCTGAACCATTATAGGCACCATTAGTTTCGAAGAAGTAGCGCATAGCATAATTATAAGTTAAACGAAACACCCAATCTTCACGATAAATAGGGAACACACTGCCCGACGCTTCTTTCAAACGACTGAAAAGAGCAAGAGCAGTCACTTCATGTTTACCGAAATTTCGTGCATAATCCATTTGCATGGAATAATAAAGCTTACGATAAGTAGCACCAGTATTCACGCTACCAGCCTGATGTTCCCAATAGATAGGATTGATAATAGCATCCAAACCGGTACCAAGCTCCGGTTGTTCCAAAATAATTTCTCCAGTATCAGGTCTAACCCACATACGCTGAGAATTATGATACATATCATTGACGCCACGCTTATTCTCAACGAATGTATAGTCCATTGAGAAATTAGCTTTTGAATTTCAGCCCTTTGGTAAGCATATGCAAATCTTGCTCAAAGGATAAAATCTGAAGTCATCTTTGTAGTCGTACGTTTCTCCGACCCTGCTACAGCCAGTTTGTATACGGAGTTAGGCACATCGGCATCACGAGGTTGATACCATCCCCACATACCGTTAGAATAAATCGGACGCATGGCATCAGGAGCACTTTTATAGGCTGCTGCCCAAAAAGTTGCATCTTGGTCATTATAGTCCCATGGTACGGTACGCTGAGCATTCGATCCAAATAGATTGGTAGAAAACTTTTGTGTAGTTTTAGTCAATTGGAAATCCAAATTACTACGCACATTAATACGATTATAGCCAAAACCATAATCATAGCCACGACGGTTATCATATACTTTAAACAAGTCACCCTCACTTACAAAAATCAGCCGCTGCAAAAATAACTGACAATTTTTTGTACCTCCGGAAACATTGACACTGGTATTGTAAGACATGGCTGTACTATTAAACAGTGCTTTTTCCCAATCAGTATTAGGATAACGATCCCATTCTTCCGCATTGGCAGGATGACGATACTTATCAATAATGGAAGTCGGGTATAGTCATTCCAGCCATTAGGATTATTAAGACAAGCCTCGCGTTCAATAGAGTTATTCAACAGATAAAAAGTATCGTATGCATCATACTTCTCCGGTAGTTTGGATGCCACCTTTGCTGTTACATTAGCTTTGATTTGCACACTAGCTTTTTCCTTCCTTACCACGTTTGGTAGTTATAAGAATTACACCATTGGCACCCTTCACAGACCATAAACAGCCGTAGCAGAGGCGTCTTTTAGCACTGAAATATTCTCTACAGACGAGATATCTACCGAACTCATCTCACGTTCAATACCATCCACCAATATTAAAGGTTCACTATTATTCCACGAGCTCTGTGTACGAATGAATGATAATCTGAGGATCTTCTGCACCAGGCATACCAGAAGAAGCAGAAGTAATAACTCCCGGCAAAGACCCTGTCAATGCTGAACCAAGACTAGTTACACCACCGGCACGTTCCAGTGTCTTGCCACTTGTCTGCGTGATAGCACCTACCACACTCGCTTTCTTCTGTTGCCCGTAACCTACAACTACTACTTCTTCCAGTTGTTTAGTATCATCTTCCAACGTCACTTTTTTATCATCCCTTTGGAAGATACTTTCACTTCCTGTGGTTTCATTCCTACATACGAAACAATAAGGACGGACTTCTCACTAGGCACAGTCAACACAAAATTGCCATCTATATCTGAGATCGTACCTACTGAATTATTACCCTTTAAAACTACTGAGGCTCCAATGATTGTCTCACCATTACTGTCAAGAACCGTTCCCCTCACCGTTATCCCTTTCTGTGCTGATGCTGTTACAAAACTAAACAACATAAGGAGAAACAAGTAAGGAATTTTTGAATTTTCTTCGTTACATTTTTCATTACCATTAGTTTAAGATGTTAATTAACTACATTGTTTTCTAATCATCATTCTTTTTTTAATTGCATTAGCTATCATTATAAATATCACTCATAGTTACTAGTATTAGATTTATATAAAAAAAATAATTATTTGCAAGTAGCGTATAATCCAATTGTAGTACCGGTAAATCCACCAGCCGTTGTAGTAGAGAGATAACTAGGGGCTACATCTTTACAAAGCAGTTTCCAGCTTTTTTCACCATCAATAGAATAATAGAAGTCGTAACCAATTCCTTGAGATACTAATTTCAAATATACTTCATTTGTATCTGCGTCTATTTCATCTGAAGCCAATGTCTGTTCCTTTTCACCGATTTGTTTCAGAGAAATATTTTTATTCTCACCCACTTTATTCAAGCAGAAGAAATATTGACGCGCCTCATCTTTAAACAACAGCATTCCGGCTGTTTCCTTATCGTTAGAAGGATTGAACAACATACGTGTAGCACATTCAAATTTATGATGTTGTAACCGACGACAAACAAATGCCGGAGTTTTCTTTTCCGTAGCGCTAATATCTGCACACTTCAAGGTCAGGTATCCGGGTGTTTCCGACAAAGAATATAGATCGGATGCAGAAGTTCTTAAAGTCATCCATGGCATATCAAGTACAGGAGAATCAAAGTTCTCTATTAACTCGAAGTTACCATAAGTAACTGTCGTATCGCGTTTCGCACCTTCACGTTTTACAATCATAGGTACTAAATCATCTCCTTGTGTCATGTACGGGAATCCGTCTTCACTCCATTTCACCGGCATCATAAATGTTTCACGTCCCAAATTCTCAAACTGATTATTAATAGGGCGACAAGCCAGAAAAACAGCCCACCAATCTCCCTCCTTTGTTTGAATCAAGTCTGCATGACCAGCACAGGTTACCGAATTAGGGACGGTCAGAATTCAAATGTCTTTGCGTCAAAATCGGATTGTTTTCCATGGAAGAAACTTACCCATCGGAGAATCACCACGGAAAATCACTTCCGAGTGCCAGTTTCCCGTTCCACCTTCGGCGGACATCAAGAAATACTTTCCATTTATTTTATATAAATGAGGGCCCTCTATCCAAATTGGTTTGTCTGCCGGTTGAGCTCCTTTGTTTACAAGAATTTTACGGGGACCGACCGTCTTATCTGTTTTCACATCAAACTCTTGTATGCGTATAGTACGGTGGCCGCTATATTCAGGCTTATTATCCGGAGCCTCATCATTATTAACAATATATGCCTTACCATCTTCATCAAAAAAGAAAGAAGGAACAATACCTCCGACCTCCGGCAACATGACAGGTTCCGACCATTCACCAAACGGGTCTTGCGTCTTAACAAAGAAATTCCCGGCTCCTACATTGGTTGTTACCATATAATATGTCTTGTTATACGGATTATAAGAAATAGCCGGAGCAAAAATACCGCCACTCACTTTCTGTCCTTCCATATTCACTAATTGCGAAGCACGGTTCAACACATGCCCTATCTGTTTCCAATTCACCAAGTCTTTGCTGTGAAAAAATAGGAACACCGGGGAAATAAGTGAATGTAGATGTTACCAGGAAATAATCACCTTCTCCATTTGTGCAAACACTAGGATCAGAATACCATCCCGGCAAAATAGGATTATAGAAATAGTCTTCATCTGACAGAGGATTGGAAATATAAAAATCATCATTTCCTTTATAAGAAAAATAATCAAAGAGAGCCACAGATTTTCCAATAGCCGGTAATTGTTGTTCTTTCTTTGAGTTACATGACATCATTGTTATCCCCAGCATAAATATGGAGAGCCGGACGATTGACATTAATTGTATTACCTGTGTATTCTTCATAATACCTCTTATTTTCTTTATAATCAAATATGAATTACTGATCTTTTTCTGCAAAGATATGCCAGTTCATAAAACTACAAACATAATTATGTTACGGGCTTCTTTTCCTAAATAACATCTTCATTTTCAATGTTACATCTATCTTTTCCCTTGTAGCACGCCCAAATAATTATGCTGATTATAAGCAACATTACAATCTATTTTTTTGAATAAAAGCTATTCAAATTCCCAATAATCCAGATTGAAAAGTTTGTTTCCTTTCTCTCCTTTAAAGCAGAAATAAAGATCATGTACACCCTTTGCATTCTTTATCCGACATGACATCTGTTTATATATATCCAGTCCTCCTGTTGGTGATATACTGACACAACCTATTACCGGCCCTTCCGTGCTATCCAGACGAATTTCTATCATTCCGCCTTTTTCAACACAAGCTGCGCTTACACTGAATTTCTTTGCTCCTTTCTTGCCAAAGTCGACACCACGCACACACAGATATTCATTATCATCAATATCGGTTATATACAAACCACCATTCTTATGATTTTCAGCTTTCAGACCATATCCCCAAGCCATCGTTTCAGCTTCCACTCTACGGTAAGGATTAAAGTTTTCAATCTGTTCCAGTTTCGTCTCCCTGCCAATAAGGAACTTCCTGAATAGTTCCATCCGGATTATAATGCATTTTTGCAACAGACACCGAACGACGTTCTTTATGGTCGAAAGTCTCCAGATGAAGCAAATCATAATTTAGGCCGAACACATAAGAACTGCCTTTATAATCAATAATTCCAGGATGATTTCCTCTACTCCGCTCTGTTGGACGCATAATATATCCTTTTGTACTCCATGGTCCGGTAGCTTTGTCGCTCATGGCATAGCCAATCCCTTCCGGGCAACAAGTTGAAGCGAAAGCCATGTAATAATGCCCGTTCCGTTTATACACCCACGGACCTTCCTGGTAATGTTCCGGTTTATTTTTCCACTTGTACAATTTCCCCCGAATATGAAATCATATCCTCATTCAGTTTCACATAATAAACATTCGGATTGCCCCAATACATATACGCTTGTCCGTCATCATCAATAAATACGGTCGGGTCAATGTCATACCAATGCTCCTTCTGCCAAACCAACGGTTTGTTCAATGGGTCTTTAAAAGGACCGTAAGGAGAGTCGGAGACCAATACGCCAATACCATTACCGTGAATCGGACAATACATATAAAATTTGCCATTACGTTCGATGACTTGTTCTGCCCAGGCACCGTTATCACGTTTCACCCAATCAAAACTCTTCAGAGAAGCGACCGCTCCATGATCGGTCCAATTGACCATATCAGTGGAAGTATAAAGTAACCAGTCCAACATTTTGAATCCTTCGGCATCATCCTCATCATGAGTTGTATAAAGGAAAACGGTATCATTATATACCATCGGAGCCGGATCAGCGGTATATTTTGTCTGGATAATAGGATTTTGTGCCACCCGAAGTAGCAGCAGTCATTGCCAACAAAAACGACACGCCTAAAAATTTTAAGTTTCTCATATTCTTTTTATTTTAAATGGTTATTTGGTTATTAATACTCCACCATTGCAAGGAATAGCCAACTGTAATTCTTGTTTCTTCCCTATTTCTATTTGTTTCACACCGCCCTGCAATGCCTTATCATCACTAAACAGTCTTACCTTTTCTCCATTGGAGAACATCGGCAAATTAACTTTAAGTTTCAGTGTTTCCTTCTGCGCATTTACTCCGGCAATATACCATTTGTCACCATGACGACGGGCAAGAATAACGTATTTACCAGGATAACCGTCAATGAAACGTACTTCGTCCCAAGTCGTTGGAACCTCTTTCATAAAATCAATTGCCCACGACGGAGCATCGGTCAGGTTATTCGGTGCCAGAGCAAAATGCTGTACCGGACTTTGAAATAGAACCGCCGTAGCCAGTGCGTAGACATCTGATGTTACCCGCCGGCTTCCCCGTGGAGCATTATCCGCATTATAATATTTGTTCAATGCACTACCTCCAAAATCCATGCTACCTACCGTGTTACGGATAAACGGATGTAAGGTAGCATTAAAGGCCTCATTATCACAGCTGCCTTGAGAGAAATGAAGATTTTCACTAGCCAATACAGCCTCACTCGATGCGAAGTTAGGATACATACGTTCCCAGCCACGAGGCAAAGTACATCCATGGAAAATAACTAAAAAGACCGTACTCGTTTGCATCCGACAAGATATCCTCATACAACTGCATAGTCATTTGCTTGTCACCTCCGAAAAAGTCAACTTTTATTCCACGAATACCAATGCTTTGCATCCATTTCATCTCCTTACGTCTGGCTATCGCATTATCCATAATACCTCTCGGAGTTTGCGGAGCATCATTCCAATACCCATTCGAATTATACCACAAATAAAGAGCTACCCCTTTGTCCTTCCCATATTTAGCCAATTCTTCAATTTTATCACGTCCTATTTGTTTATCCCACAAGGCATCCACCAACACGGACTGATACCCCATTGCTGCCGAAAAATCAATATACCGGAGTTGCTCTTTATAATTAGTACTTCCATCCATACCGATAATCCAGCTCCATGAACCCCTGCCATACGTATACTCTCCTTTTGCCGGATAAAGCGGTTTTACAACATCAAAAAGGAACCGTTGTCTCCACTATTGGAGCCAAAGTCTTGCCCACAGTAATAGTACGCCAAGGCGTCTCGCCCGGTAATGCTATCCCCGGAGAAACCGTACCATTCCCATTTGCTTCACCTTCTTGCGGAAATCCAATGGTATACACTCCTCCTTTGTGTCCCAACAGACGGCTCGCACAATATCCACCATTTACTCCCGTTTCGGAAACAAGCACCCAACCGTTATCTCCATTACGGAACAGACAGGGAAATGTATATCCTTCTCCCCAGCCATTTTTCCCTGCGACATCATCTGCTGTATAAGATGTCTCATAACTTGGAGAAGTACGGGCAAATCCTCCCATCGGTTTACTTTGCGGACAAAGGAAAGTGGTGGTTCCGTCAGGAAACGCAAATCCTGTGACTTCTTGCTTAACCACGCAACTTAGTGTCTCACCTTGCGGATATATCTTATATTTAAAAGCAACATCGTTATTACTTATGCGAAATATAACATCATAAATTGTTTTTCCCTTGTTGTGTAAACGAAAATACAGCTTCATTGGCCACATAATGTACCTTACTCTTTTTAATAGAAGCCAACTCGTATGTTTCATCTATTTTATTTGTTGAAACATTCTTCTCCAGCGACATCCCCGATGAAAAATCTCCTATATTTGCAATCATCCCCAATGGAGATGGCTTCAAAAAAAAAAGAACATTGTCATAACTAACAGAATAAGAAGGTCTTCCATCCACATCTGAAACTGTTACTACCAGCTTTCCATCAGGACTTGTTATCTGTTTATTTTCTGCATTCTTGCAACGCTACTACCCAATAGCATAGCCATTACTATAAAAAACTTCATCATATTTCTACTTTTTCAGATTCTTTTCTACTGACATAATCACACATTCTATTACAATCAAAACTTTACAGAAATAGCCTTTCCATTATAATCGACGTTTTTTGAGTCCCGTCCTGGAGAGTTACAGTAAACTTACGGTTCTTCAACATTCCCCTCATACGCACCTTTTCTTGCCCCTATCGTCAATTTACGAGATGCATTATTCCACGAGATTGGAATTTCCGTATAAACGCCTTTTTCGTAGTTGTAATTATCAAATTCATCTTCATATAAAATGAAGTTTCCATTCGCACCCGCATACACCTTCAGTTCAAGATGATCCCACGGTTTTTCAGTTGCATACTGAACTTGTGGACCAACAGGAATAATACTACCCGCTTTTACATACAATGGAATAACATCCAGTGTAGTCTCTTTGGTAATTTTCCTTTCCGCCTTCATGTTTCTCGTTTGTCCAGAAGTCATACCACCATAGCGTTCCTGCCGGTAAGTATATGTTAGTAGGTTTCGTTTCCATGAAATCCACAGCAGCATCAGTTTTTGTTTTTTTCGCTCCATCTCTGTTCCATCCTTCTTCTTCGGAGACTTTTACCACAGCTTCCGGTGTATATTGTGCATGAGTAATCGGAGCCACAAGGATCGATTTTCAAACATATATTCGTCATTGATATCCCACACCTTTCTGTCATCTACAAAATCCATCATCAAAGCGCGCATAAAACTCGATTGACGATTGCTTACCTCCCAAGAAGTAGAATAAATATAAGGCAACAGAGAGTAACGTAAACCTATCATCTTCTCGATAGCATCATATACAGGCTCGCCTTTCTTTCCGAACTTATAGATTTCCCTATAAACATCCGTCCCGTGCGAACGCATCATCGGATTGAACGTTCCAAACTGCAACCAACGCACATAAAGCTCCTGATACAATGGATTTTTTGAAGCACTATCATCATTCCAGCTTTTATTATAATGTCCTGCAAAAAAGCCACCAATATCACTATTCCAGTGAGGCATACCACACAAAGAAAAGTTTAATCCGGCAGGAATCTGATTTCTAAAACTCTCCCATGTGGAAGCGACATCACCACTCCATACATTTGCACCATAACGTTGCTGCCCCAAGAATCCGGAACGGGTTAAAATAAACACGCGTTTGTCCGAAGTCACTGCACGCTGATGGTCGTAAACCCCTCCGACAGTCATCAACGGATAAGCATTGCGCACCTTACGGAACGAGCCCAGATAGGTTTTTGGTATCCATATCCTCCGGCTTCCAATCAGATGATCGGGTTCGGTAGAGTCCATCCACCAGGCATCCATTCCCAGCTTGAAAATTCCATCATTCAGATATTTCCAATAAATATCACGTGCTTCGGGATTGTAAGCATCATACACCCTTACACCGGAAGGATATTCCATGTTGGGGGGGGCCATGACTCCAATCCCGATTGCGGCCAGGTAGTGAAGTTAAACAACATACCTTTTTTGTCCAATTCTCTATAAGGTTTGGTCATCGGTCCGAATGACGACCAGATAGATATAGCCATGTGTGCATTCATCCCATGGACATCCTCCATCATCTTTTGAGGATTATTGAAAGTCGGATTCTGAAAATCCATCGCATTCCACAAATAGTTATGCCCCCAATATTGCCAATCCTGAATAATACCATCCAAAGGAATACCCAATTCACGATATTTACGAACAACGTCTACCACTTCCTCCTGGCTTTTATATCTTTCTTTACTTTGCCAGTAACCATAAGTCCACAAAGGAAACATCGGCGCTTGCCCGGTCAAGCTGCGTACTTGTGCTATTACACCATCGGCATCCTTCCCATACATGAAATAATAGTCTACACAGTCACCTACTTCAGAACGGAAAGATGTTTCAACTTCGCTGTCCGTAAAAAGAGTCGGCGAATAGTTATCCCAAAACACACCATATCCTTTAGTAGACTGGAAGAAAGGTGACACATCTTCAACATTTCCCTGTATCAGATTTTTAGTCATGTTCCGCTGAATCATCTTTCCATTTTGCAATTGTCCCAAACCATAAATGGCTTCCTCCTTATCTAATATAAAAAGGTTGATAAACCTGATAAGTTTTTGTCCCGGCATCATCGAAATCGATAAACTGCATACCGGATTTCTCTGCCAATAATGATTTGCCATCCTTTGAGAAATAAGAAACAATTCCCGTCCCGGTGTCCACACTGACACTTAGTTCACTGGTGTTCAATACAATCTTATTATCTTGTATATCAGCTTTGAAACTCACCTTTTCAGGTTTGGCAATTACAGAAAGACTCTGTTTTTCATAGGCAACACCTTCCGGTGACTTTATTACTCTCGCCACAGCAGGCGCAAAAAGAATTGTATTTCTATATCCACTGCATTTACAGTGGTTTTGATACCGGACGATGTTTTCTGATAGTTCTGTGCGAATAAGATATTTGTGCTGAAGCATAAACATATACCCCAAAATAGATGATGTATTTTCATAATTATAGAATGATAAGGTTTCTAATTAATAACCAACAGATGTTGCATACAGTCCGATCATTGCTCCTGTAAAGCCACCAGCCTCATTGGTAGAAAGAATATCGCCGGAAACGGTTCCTCCTAAATTTAGGAAACTCTTGCCATCAATCGAATAATTAAAACGATAATCATCTCCATTGGCTGTTACTTGCAGTGTCACAGGTTTTCTCTATTTCTATTTTCACCTCAGCCAGGACACTCGCTTGTCCTTTTTCGGTTCTTTGCAGCATCAGGTAATAGTCTTTTCCCTTTTTAGTGATACCGAAAACATAGTGATATCTTTCATTTTGGTAACATGTTATACCGGCAAAATCTTTCTCATTTTTCGGTTTGTACTCCATGGTTGCTGCCGCTGTAAATTGATTATGCTGCTGACGGTAGAACAAGGTAGAAGTAGGTTTCACTTCATTGATATTTGAGGTAAAAGGGATGATCCGCAAACCCTTTATCGGTCATCTCAACGAAATCTTCACGAGGACCTCTAAGACCAATCCATCTTAAGTCTAATGTTTTATCAGAGAAATCATCCTTAAAGACAAAGTTGCCACTAGGCAAATAACCGTTTTTTCCTGTTTGGTTCTCTACTCCCGAAGGCATCTTCAATGTAGGTTTCATAGGGATAAGCCCATTCTCGAAAACGGGAAATGTTCCGCTCCAGTCCACCGGAAGAATAAAAGTTTCGCGTCCGGTATTCACTCTGTTCTTCTCATTGGGGCGTATTCCTAAAAATACACCATAATATTTTCCGTCGGGTCCCTCCACTAAGTCTGCATGACCAGCCCAGTCTACTTTATTCGCCCGATTTGCAGGAAAATAACGTTGAGTTAAAATAGGATTATTATTTGCCGGAAGATAAGGTCCTTTCGGATGATCACTTACAAAAATGACTTCGCTATGCCAACCTCCGGTTCCTCCTTCGGCACACATTAAATAATAACGTCCATCTTTTTTATAGATATGAGGAGCTTCAATCCATATCGGCTTTTCTTCTATATTGACGCCACCGTTTACTATGATCCGGTCCGTTCCCGGAACCACTTTATCATTCTCCACATCATAATCCCATATTTTTATGACACGGTGTCCTGAGTAACGTTCTTCTCCCTGAGCAGGAGCATCATTATGTACCACGTATGCCTTGCCATTATCATCAAAGAAAGAGAAGGATCAATGCCTTCAAATTGTAGTTTGATCGGATCACTCCAGCCATTCTCCGGATTCTTTGTCTTTACCACCATATTTCCAAAGCCACCTGAAAATTGAGTGGTTATCATATAAAACGTATCATTATTGGGATTATATCTTATAGCAGGAGCATATACACCAGCACTAATACCACAATCTTCAACCTTTAATTGTGACGTTCTGTCCAGCACATGACCGATTTGTTTCCAGTTGACCAGATCATTAGAATGGAAAATAGGCACCCCGGGAAACATAGCAAAAAGATGAGCACACTAAATAATAATCATTACCTTTCCGCGTTATACTCGGATCGGGATAGCAACCCTGCAAAATAGGATTATAGAACTCACCCGGCTTTAAAGGATTGTTTTGATAAATAGCATCCTCCCCCTGATAAATAAATTGCGTAAAGACAGGAGCATTTTTTTGTTATTTTACCCTTACCACTCACCTCCATATTAAAAAACAGCATAAAAAAATACGACAAGACCCACGGATTGCCAGCCCGACAAAATCAATTTTAATGTTCTCATATTATCACTTTTTATTTTCTATAATTTTCTGTTCTATAGTAGTGTTTGCAAATGTATCGATTCGGTTTTATCATATATGTACAATCATGATACAGGCATCTATATACAGGTTACATTTATCACAGACATGTAACATGATTCTTTTCCGATGTAACAAAAAGCCTCAAAACAGAAAAAAAATGGTAAGATAAATAACTACATTACCTATTATTTCAGCACTTTTTTATTCCCCATCATGTAAAAAGACTGAATATCAAATATTAGCAAATATTCATTTTCCTTTAAAGGAAAGCCCCCGTTGGTTTAAAAGAAACGGAGGCTTGGTTTAAAAGAAACGACCCGTTCCTTTTTAAAGGAACAAGGTCGTTCTTTCTTTATTCATTCAATAAATAAATCCGGATTGTCTATCTGTAAAAATAAACAAAATTCCAAAGCGGTATTACTGTACGTTCAATACAATCGTTTTCAACTTATTTCTATCAGAAGTTCCTCCATACAGTAATTCATAAGTACCTTCCAACGGACGCATCGTATTCGACTCTGCATCAAACCATTCAAAGTTCTCACCGGTAAGAGGAATAGCTACTGATTCAGTTTTCCCTGCCGGAATATGAACGCGTTTGAAAGCACGCAAAGTATAACGGGGACCTTCCTTATCACCCGGACGTCTCAAATAAACCTGAACCACCTCTTCTCCATCACGTTGCCCGACATTGCTTACCGGAATAGTCAATACTACATTTTCACCTTTCGCGATTGTATTCTTGCTCAATTTAGCTTCTCCATAAGTAAAGTCAGTATAACTCAACCCATGACCGAATGGGAAAAGTGGTTGCTGTTGCATATATCGATAGGTACGCCCCTTCATGGAATAGTCTTCAAAGTCCGGCAATTGATTCACATCCTTATAGAAAGTGACCGGCAGGCGTCCACCGGGATTATACTCTCCCCAAAGAGCATCAACGATAGCTGTACCACCCGCCTGTCCCGGATACCATGCCTGCAGAATCGCTTCACAAGTAGTCGTTTCGGGCACTAGTCCGATAGCTGAACCGGAATAATTGATAAAGACAACCTTTTTACCAGCCTTCTTCAAAGCTTTTCAACAAATCACGTTGAACGTCCGGAAGTTCAATATCCGTACGGTCACCACCCTTAAATCCGGGAACTTCTACCGGCATTTCCTCACCTTCCAGACTTGGAGAAATTCCACCAGCAAAAAGAATCACATCAGCATCCATTACTCTCTTCACTGCGAAGTTCAAGTCGATCCCGACCTCTTTGCCCAAATCAAAATCAAGTGTAGCCCTTTCATTCCGTTGTTTGAATAAAATCTCGATATGATACTCTTTTCCAGCTTTCGCCTGTAACGTATAGAGGTTCGTCGGATTCTTAACATATATTTTCTGAGCCACTTGCTCACCATTTATAATAAGAGTCACTTCACCATCCAGTTGGAAACGGAAAGCAACATCACCCGACTGCGAAGGACGAAAGACAGATTCATAACGAGCCGAGAAATTAGTAATTTCCACACCGGGCGCAAACGTAGTAGCCCCTGTTGTCGCAAAATGGAACGGAGTGGAAATCTGATCGGTAGCAACCACTTCCCCTTCACGATCACGATTATTCCAATATTCTGCCAAGAAACCGGGTTTACCATTTATGCTACATTCATCAAACAGGCTTTGGAGTGTCTTTCCGTCCACACGGTCACAACCCGGTTCGTATATGATTTGTCCTTCCGGTAGTTTGGCACGGACAGCTTCCAATAAGGTAACCGTATGTGCCGGAATACCGTTATAATTTCCCCCACTGCATCACGGAGTCATTGGCATTAGGTCCCATAACGGCTACTTTCAGATGGGTATTCAGAGGCAGGATGTTGTTTTTATTCTGCAAGAGCACCAATGATTCACGGGCCATACGCAAAGCCAATGCCTGATGTTCCTTACTATTCAACACAGAGGTTGGAATTTCCGCCCAGGCCGGTTGTTCGTCCATTTCTCCCAGTTCAAAACGTGCTGTCAACAAACGTTTCAATGAAATATCTATTTCTTTTTCGTCAATCAAACCGGCTTTTACAGCATCCGCCAGTGAAGCATATTCACTTCCACATTCAAGGTCTGTGCCTGCCCGCACAGCACCATCGGCCGAAGCGTGTTCCTTATCCGGGTGAGTCTCATGCGTTCCCGGTCTATAGAAATCGGAAATCGCTCCACAGTCAGAGACTACAATGCCTTTGTATCCCCATTCATCCCGCAATATTTGCATCAACAGGCGATTGCTGCCACAACAAGGCTCTCCCTCAAAACGATTATAGGCACACATCACTTCCTTTACATGCGCTTTTCTGTACCAAATCTTTAAAAGCAGGTAGATAGGTTTCCCATAAATCGGGGATCTATATTCTCCGCATCAAAACTATGCCGGTTCCACTCCGGTCCTGAATGAACGGCAAAGTGCTTGGCACATGCGTGCAGCTTATCATACCTGGCATCTTCCGGTCCTTGCAAACCACGGACTACAGCCATTCCCATTTGTCCTGTCAGATAAGGGTCTTCACCATAAGTTTCCTGACCGCGTCCCCAACGAGGGTCACGGAATATATTGACATTCGGTGTCCAGAATGTTAATCCCCTGATAGCGTTTCAGCACGCCGCTTTCACCGAAAATACGCGATTTTACGCGAGCCTCATCGGAAGTGGCATTGAACACTTCATATAATAATGAATCATTAAAAAAGCTCCCATACCGATAGACTGGGGAAAAACAGTAGCCAATCCGGCACGTCCCACACCGTGCAACGCCTCATTCCACCACTCATATTCTTTAATTCCCAGTCGAGGGATAGCAGGTGACGCATTTTGCATTAATGATACTTTTTCTTCCAAAGTCAACCGGGGCAACAAATCCTCCGCCCGTTGTTCCGCCGTTAAAAGAAGTGTCCTGGTAAGGCAGCAATTGCTTACATGCCGAAAACGATAACACCAAACAAACACCCATAATCGGTATCCAACCTCTTTTTTCATAATATTATACTTATTAGTTATGATTAATTTGGAAACAAAAAATAGCCTATTTTCCAATAAAACAATGTTTCATTGGTTACAAATACATATTTGTGTGTTACATTGACGCATCACAGAACGAATAATCAAAAGAGTCCACATCTACATAACCGCCTACAGAACGTGTAGCATAGTTAAATATGGCAAACTTACTGCCCATAAACATACGGGTGTAGTCAAATTTCATCTTGACAGGCAGACCAACAGGTATCCATGCTTTCCCTCCATCAAGACTATAAGAAAAACGAGCCTCATCCCGTCCATTGGTAAAGTCACCTTCCACACGCAAGTAGACAAGCTCTTTGTTAAGAGGTATACGGGCTTGTTCGGTCATATCCACACGGCTAATGGCACGCTTCGTTTTCTCAAACACGCTTTTCTGTTCACTCATCACAAGAGACAGTTTATTTCCGTTCTTTTCAATCGTAAGCACACCGCTGTCACCATTAAAAGCCGATAATCCTGCACGGTCACCATCTTTCATCCCCCCCAGAGAGAGACTGACAGTGCCCATACATTTTCGGTCCTACCATACGTTGAGTCAACGTATTGGGAGCAACAAACAGGTTATCTACCACACGGGAGGTTTTCAAACGCAGAAATCCGGGACGGTCGGTAAGACTCCATGCCTGATCGACGGGGTTATGATTCCACTGCCAATAGAGGAAAGCCCGGAAGCGGAAAAATCATCCGAACCGCAGATACCATCCATTGACATATACGATAAAGTGGTATCATTCGGAATGTGCCCATCCTTGTCTCCCAGCATAGGCCAACCATCTTCCGTCCATGTACAAGGCATAAGACACGGCACACGCCCTACGCCACCACGATCCTGAAAAATCAGTCCGTACCATTCACCGTTTTTCCCGTCTACGATGCATCCCTGACCAACACCGCCATGCCCGTCAAACTCCGTTTCAAGAATGACACGCTTTTCGTAAGGTCCGGTAATCTTATCGGCACGATAGCATACTTCACGACGCAGACGGCCGGGAATACTCCAATCCATAGAAATCATCAGCAAATAATATTTCCCATTATGCTTGATGACGGAACTACCTTCCAACAGCCCTTGTTCGTCAGCATCCCGTTCAAATATTTGCTGATTGATACCACCGGGAAGTACATCGGTCAAATCGGGTTTCAACTCCGTAAGCTGTCCTGTACTGTGAAAGAGATACACCCGCCCGTCATCATCAAACAGAAGCGAACCGTCATGGAAATGCGGGGGACGCGAAAGAAGTTTCCAGGGACCGGCCGGATCTGTCGCAGTATAGACAAACCCACGTCCGGGCGCACCATTGGCTGTAAACCATACATAGAATTTACCGTCATGATAGCGGATAGATGATGCCCATTGTCCTTGCCCGTAAGCAGTGCCTTCGAGCAGATCATAACGGGGACCATCGTCAATGCGGGGAAATACGTAGCTGATAGTTTCCCAATGTTTCATGTCCGGCGAACGCATGATAGGTGCTCCCGGCATCAGGTGCATAGTAGTGGAAACCATGCATAAAAGTAATCACCTGCACGACATACCGACATATCGGGCACGTCAGCATAAAGAATAGGATTACGGTATTGTGCTCCGGCTGATAGCGGAAAGAACAATGTAAAAAGAGTACACAGTAGAATAGTGTTGATTTTTTGTTTTCAGCATAATCATCGTTTTTTTATTAACTGGCTACATTATCTATTATTTGAAAGCTAATTATTTAAAATGTTCCTTGTTATCTTCCACATCACAAAAATAGAAAATGTAAACAGATATATTGCCCAAAGTATGCTACATGATTTCTTTGTGATGCTACATATCAAATGAAGAATGTTACATCTATATTTACTCATGTTACATCACCCTATCTCCCAAAAGAGGAGACTGTATTCAGCCTCCTCTCACTTATTACATACCCGAAAACAACAGGCATCAACAACTATTCTTATTACAAGAACTTATCAGAACTCAACCAGTATGCGGAACACCTTTCCCGGATTAGCCGTCCATTCCTGCATAGCTTCCAAAGCTCCTTCCGGTTTGGCAATCTTCGAAATCAGTTCTTCCACCGGACAGTTGCCTTCTTTCATATAATTAATAACCGCACGGAAATCGGCAGGTAACGCATTTCTGGAACCGCGGATATCCAGTTCTTTCTGAACGAAATATTTCGTTTGAAAGCTACTTCGCTTTTTGGCATAGCCAATGCAAACGACCCGTCCTGTAAAACCGACTTCATCCACCGCCATCACATAAGTGACTGGACTGCCGACAGCTTCAATCACCACATCGGCACCGAAGCCCTCCGTTATCTGTTGCATCCGTTCGTGTACATTTTCTGTCTTGGAGTTAATCACATGAGAAGCACCTACCCTTTTCGCCAGTTCCAGTTTCTCGTCATCCAAGTCGACAGCAATGACCGTTGCCCCTCTCAAAGCAGCACGTACAATGGCACCGATACCGATCATACCGCAACCAATAACCATCACATATTCATTATCGATCACCTGCGCACGAGATACCGCATGGAATCCGACACTCATCGGCTCAATCAACGCACAATCGCGAGGAGAGATATTACCAGCCGGAATAATCTTCGTCCAAGGCAATACGGCATATTCGCACATCACTCCATTGCGCTGTACCCCTAACGTTTCATTATGCTCACAGGCATTGACACGACCATTACGACAGGAAGCACATTTACCACAATTGGTATATGGATTCAATGTCACGTTCATCCCTTTTTTCGAAGCCGGCCGGAACATTCGGCCCAACCTCCTCAATCACCGCTCCTACCTCATGTCCGGGATTACCGGTAACTTCACCATTGGGTTACGTCCTAAAAAAAGGTATTCAGATCAGAGCCACAGAAACCAACATACTTGATTCTTACTCATACTTCACCGGCACCAACGGTCGGTTTTTCCAGTTCAACCACCTTCATTTCGGAGGGATTGACAATTTGAACTGCTTTCATTGGATATGTTTGATAAATAAATTTATTAATCGATTACTTTATAACCTTTCCAGCCGTAATATGCACAGAAGACAAACAAATCATCGGTACACAATAGGCCATATAATAGATATGCTCATTGGCATGCATGAAATAAGCCGTCAACTGTGGCAGGCAGGCATTGCCGACAATAGCCATTACCAAAAATGCCGAACCGCTCTTTGTCTGACTCCCCAGTCCTTTTAGCGCCAATGAGAACTGCGTGGGGTACATTATAGACATAAAGAAAGAGATAGCCAACATTGCGTATAGCCCGATCATACCTCCCCATATCATCACTACCCCGCACAAAAGAATATTCATCAAGGCGTAAACCAGTAGCATATCCTGTGGACGGAATTTCACCATCAATCCGGTACCGATCCAACGCCCCAAAAGAAATGCGAGCATATACAATCCGAAGAAGGTAGTCGCTGTATCTTCCGGCAATCCGGCATAAGTACAACAGTAAACCAGGAACAAACTGTTTATCGCCGTCTGTCCGCCGTTATAGAAGAATTGCGCAATCACTCCCCACCGCAAGTGTGAGTGCTTCAATACACCGAAGTCTATCAATTTTTCTTTCTGGCTGCCCTCTTTCGTTTTACCCGAAGAAGTCATTTTATCGGAAGAAGCCGTTTCTCCTTCGTCCCCAATCTTGGGCAATTTTGAAAAGATGAAGACAACAGCTATGGCAATCAACAGTATAGCCAATATCAGATAAGGGAGTTTCATGGCATCCGTTTCCAATTGGATATAGGCCTGCCAGCCTCCCGGATAATCTACAGGAAGGGTCTCTCGCGTGTAATGAGTTCCGCTAAGGATGAGCTTACTCAAAAACATGGCAGCGATAAAAGCTCCGAGTCCATTGAAAGACTGCGCTAGGTTCAATCGGCGGGGAGCTGTTTCGGGGGCTCTAAAACCGTCACATACGGATTGGCAGCTGTCTCCAGAAAGCACATTCCCGTAGCGATAATAAAGAAGATACAGAGGTAAGCCCAATATTCTTTTAAAATGGCGGCAGGAAAGAAAAGCAGGCCTCCGATTGCAGCTAATAACCAGTCCGAAAATAATTCCCGCCTTATAGCTGTAACGTTTCATAAACATCGCTATGGGGATGGGGAAAATAAAATAAGCCAACCAGTAGGCAGTCTCGGTAAAGGAGGCTTCAAAGGTATTCAGTTCACATGTCTTCATCAATTGCCGGATCATTGTGGGAAGCAGATTGCTGCTTATCGCCCACAGAAAGAAAAAGGCAGAAAACCAACGCTAAAGGTATTGTATATGTATTCTTTTTTTCATGGTATAAATCTAGTTTTACAATAAGGATGTTTTCTCTATCATTCGGACATGTTCTTGATGTAAGGAAGTACGGGGAGATCCGTGAATCCATAGAAGTTCCGGGCATTTTCTCCCAAAAAGAGTCTTTTGTCCTCTTCCGTCAACTCGGAAGACTTCACCACAAAATCGTATGACATCTTGTAGGTGATTGCTGTAATGGTGCGCGGATAGTCCGATCCCCACATCAGTTTCTCCATGCCAACTAAATCCGTCCGCTTCCCGAATGGCTTTCACTGCTCCTTTGAAAGGATAAAATTCATCATTGAAAAGCCAGGTGATTCCGCCGGATTCAATCATCACATTAGGATGACGTGCCAGGCGGATTTGTTCTTTCCAGCCCGGACGTGTCACCATTCCGAAGTGTCCGACAGCTATTTTTAGGCGGGGACATTCCTGAATAATCTCTTCCATTTCGGAAACCTGTGTTGCTCCGTCAGCCAAATCGATGGAAAGCATGACATTCCGTTCTTCCATAGAATGAAACATCTGCATCATTTCCTCATTATTCAGCATTACCCGTCCCTCTTTTAACAACAAGCGCTGGGCAGGGATATTTTTATAGCCTTAAAACCTTTGGCTATAAGCTCTTTCGCCTGCTCCAGAAATCCAGGTTTGCGGAACTCACACATTCCGCAAACAAAGAAACGGTTGGGATAATGGGAAACGACTTCCGACAAATAATCATTCTGAATACCGTCAATAAACTCTTGGTAATGACAGCCGCAGCCACTTGCGCATAGTCCATATTCGAAAGAAAAACTTCCGCGCTATTCACACCGTCTACCATAAAGGGCGGAACCATTTGCCGGATTTCTCCCATAAATTCCGAACGGCCATTTTCCAAAGTCCGGATAGGCAATCCGTCCACAACAGTATCCTGCCGTAACCACAGATGGGCGTGCGCATCAATAATTGTATAGTCCATACGAATGACGCTGTTTTATGAGTTTGCCCAACTTACACGTTTCTGCTCTCCGATAATCTCCTGTACTTCTCGAACGAGTTCCCAGTCAATAGGTTCTTCGATGAAAGCGATGTTCTTTTTCACATTCTCCGGATTAGTTGTACTAAATAAAGTCGTTGCTATACGGGGATTGCTGACGGAGAACTGCATAGCCAGTTTCTCAATCGGATAATTCTTAGCTTTGCAATGTTCCATTGCTTTACGGCAAGCCTCTACCAAGGGTTTGGGAGCCGGATGCCAGGCAGGAACACCACGTTCACTCAACAGTCCCATTGAAAGGGGAGAAGCATTAATCACGCCGATTTCTTTGGATTCGAAGTAGTCCAGGAAGTCTGCTAATTTATCATCACACAGGCAATAATGGCAGAAGCTAAGCACAGATTCAATCGTACCGCTTGGTGAATGGTCAATTACCCATTTCAGGTTTTCGAGTTGCAAGTCGGTAATTCCAACGTGTCCTACCACTCCTTTTTCACGCAGTTCGACCAAAGCAGGCAGAGTTTCATTAACTACCAGGTTCAAATCGGCAAACTCCACATCGTGTACATTTATCAGATCGATAAAATCTATATTCAGACGTTCCATGCTCTCATACACACTTTCTACCGCACGTTTTGCAGAGTAATCCCACAGATTTACTCCATCTTTTCCATAACGTCCCACTTTGGTAGAAAGGTAATAACGGTCGCGAGGAAGATCTTTAAGCGCCTTCCCTAAAACAGTTTCCGCTTTATAATGTCCGGTAATAAGGAGACACATCTATAAAGTTCATTCCTGCCTCAACAGCAGTAAACACTGCTTGAATTCCTTCTTTTTTTCTTTCAAATCATGGAAAACTCCTCCCAAAGAAGAAGCTCCAAAACTAAGAGATGATACTTTCATCCCTGTCTTTCCGATTTCATGGTATTGCATACTTTTAGGTTTTAAATCATTTTGTATGCGACAAAAAATAGGTCAGTAATAGTTTCAGTGCAGCAGAGAGCGGTCGAAAAACCAACGTAACGGTTTACGTAAAAAATATTGCTTCAGATGCTCTTAATTTTCCGGGAATGTGCTTTCTTTGTAAAAAGAATCTAAGTTGCAGACTTTCAAATGGAAAACCGGAAACATACTTCACTCAAAGATCTCGCCCAAGCATTGGGGGTATCAATTCCTACTGTATCCAGGGCACTAAAAGATAGTCCGGAAATCAGCCGTGAACTTTGCGCCAAAGCAAAGGCACTGGCTAAAAAGAGATGAACTTCTACCGTCCCAATCCTTTTTGCCATGAGCCTGCGGAAAAATGCGCCACGTATCATTGGAGTGGTAGTCCCGGATATTGTCACTCATTTCTTTGCATCAATTCTGAATGGAATAGAGAATATGGCTATTGCCAACGGATATTTCGTGATTATCACGACCTCGCATGAATCTTACGAGCACGAAAAAAGAAACATTGAGAATCTGGTCAATATGCGTGTGGAAGGCATCATCGCCTGTCTGTCTCAAGAAACAACCGATTTCTCCCACATCTCCGCCTTGAAAGACATCAATATGCCACTTATCCTGTTCGACCGTGTTTGCCTGACCGACCAATTTTCATCGGTGATAGCAGACGGGGCACAATCCGCACAGATGGCTACACAACATCTCCTGGATAATGGAAGTAAACGGGTAGCTTTTATCGGAGGAGCTAATCATCTGGATATTGTAAAGAGAAGAAAACATGGCTATCTGGAAGCCTTGCGTGAGAATCGTATTCCTATCGAAAAAGAGCTGGTAGTCTGCCGGAAGATTGATTATGAGGAAGGCAAGATTGCCACAGAAACTTTACTGTCACTTCCACAGCCTCCGGATGCTATTCTTGCCATGAATGACACATTGGCTTTCGCAGCAATGGAAGTTATCAAAAATCACGGCCTCCGGATTCCGAATGATGTGGCAATCATCGGGTATACAGACGAGCAGCATGCTAATTATGTGGAACCGAAATTATCTGCTGTATCACATCAAACTTATAAAATGGGAGAAACTGCCTGCCAACTACTTATCGATCAGATAAAAGGAGATAAGACAATCAAGCAGGTAACGATTCCGACACATTTGCAGATTAGGGAGAGTAGTAAAAAAAAACAAAAATGTAATCTTCTGTAATTTAAGCAAGGAGGAACAAAACAAAAGGAATAATTCCTTATATACTTTTAGAAAAACGATATTGCATAATCTCTAAGAAGGCAACTCGGTTATTATTATGAAAAATATAGGTGTTGCATCGTTTAGACGCAACACCTATATTTACATTTATTATATTGTTATAAGATTATCTCTCTACAATCTTCTCTAACCTAACATTATATACTAATGCAGAATAAGCTTGCAGGTTACCATCATTAGTGCTTGAACCATATCCACTTTGATAAGGAATATACAAAGTCCAAAAATCACCAACTTTCATATACATCAGCGTATAAGACCAACCGGGAATAACACCATTCAATGTAAAATTTGTCGGAGAATCAAACTCTGTTGGCTCTGTTCCTGTATAAGTCTGTTGAACTACATCTCCATTGAAATAAGACATACGATAATGTGCACTTACTGTAGAAGTATATTTAGGAGATTCTGTACCTTCCCCTTTTTTATCTTCTTTACATATATAGTCTGATTATTCGTCGGATCTGGAAAAGCATGAAGTTTCTCCGGATCATCATCAGCCAAAGCCTGATTTTTAGGACTATCATACACACTAGCGATCGAGTCTATAAAAGCTACACCACGTGCCTGCCAATTATCGTAACGGCTAGTCTCTTCCGTCTCACTGCAAGCAGTGAATGCAAGAGCCAACAATACTAAGGAGAATAAATAGATCTTTTTACTCATTCGTCAAAGGTTTATTGTAAAGTTTTCAATAGAGAAGTGATGCTTACTCTGTCTGCAATAATGTTATTCAGTTCAGAGATAGCTACACGCTCTTGTTGCATGGTATCGCGGTTACGCAATGTCACGCAGTTATCTTCTAATGTCTGATGATCGACTGTTACACAGTACGGAGTACCAATAGCATCCTGACGGCGATAACGCTTACCGATACTATCCTTTTCGTCATATTGGCAATGGAAGTGGAACTTCAGGCTGTCAATAACCTCACGGGCTTTTTCAGGCAGACCGTCTTTCTTTACCAACGGCATAACCGCCAGTTTCACCGGAGCCAGAGCAGCAGGCAATTTCAGAACTACACGGCTTTCACCATTCTCCAGTTGTTCTTCGCAATAAGATGCGCTCATGATGCTAAGGAACATACGGTCAACACCGATAGAAGTTTCGATTACGTACGGAGTATAAGACTCGTTCAGTTCCGGATCAAAGTATTTGATGCTCTTGCCGGAGAACTTCTCATGTTGAGACAAGTCGAAGTTAGTGCGAGAGTGAATACCTTCCACTTCTTTGAACCGAACGGCATCAGGAATTCGATATCAGTAGCAGCGTTTGCGTAGTGAGCCAGTTTATCATGATCGTGATAACGATAGCTTGCATCACCGAAGCCAAGCGCCTTATGCCATTTCAAGCGGATTTCTTTCCATTTCTTGAACCAGTCAAGTTCAGTTCCCGGTTTTACAAAGAATTGCATTTCCATCTGTTCGAACTCACGCATACGGAAGATGAACTGACGGGCAACGATCTCGTTACGGAAAGCCTTACCAATCTGTGCGATACCAAAAGGAACTTTCATACGACCTGTCTTCTGTACATTCAGGTAGTTTACGAAAAAATACCCTGTGCAGTTTCCGGACGAAGGTAAATCTTCATCGCTCCTTCGGAAGTAGAACCCATTTCAGTAGAGAACATCAGATTAAACTGACGAACTTCTGTCCAGTTCTTTGTACCGGAGATCGGGCATACGATTTCTTCATCAATAATGATCTGACGCAATTCTTCCAAATCACCATCATTCAATGCTTTAGCAAAACGAGTGTGAAGAGCGTCACGTTTTGCCTGATGCTCCAATACACGTCCGTTGGTAGAACGGAATTGAGCCTCATCAAAAGATTCGCCGAATCTCTTGGCAGCTTTCGCTACTTCTTTATTGATTTTATCGTCATACTTTGCCAGCTGATCTTCGATCAACACGTCAGCACGATAACGTTTTTTAGAGTCTTTATTGTCAATCAAAGGGTCATTGAATGCGTCTACGTGTCCGGAAGCCTTCCAGATAGTAGGGTGCATAAAGATGGCAGAGTCGATACCGACAATGTTCTCGTGCAACAGCACCATGCTGTCCCACCAGTATTTCTTGATGTTATTTTTCAATTCAACGCCCATCTGACCGTAGTCATACACAGCGCCTAGTCCGTCGTAGATATCGCTCGAAGGGAATACGAAACCATACTCTTTGCAATGCGATACAAGCTTCTTAAAAACGTCTTCTTGTGCCATTTTTTTTCTATATCTATTAATTTGAATTTCTTTTTTCGTAAAAAGTGCCACAAAGATAGGGATTTATCTCATAAATAAGACAGGGAGGGTATTAATTTATCTTATTTACCCAACAACCACTTCCAAACCGGTATTACCTCAATCGCACATTTTTTTCCAACTCAATCCGTTCTTCATCGTCATACGTTATTATCAATAACTGCCGACATTCAAATACCTTATTCAATTTTACTAATGCCTGAACTTCCCGTTGGAAAGTCTCATCAGAGAGATTCATGGTATAACAGACCTGTATAGCCACTCCTGTATCAGGCAAATAAAAATCAACCTCTACATTTCTATTATAAAAGAATACAGCATCGTCCGTCCCATAACGCCGCAATAGTGTCACAGCAACCAAATTCTCAAGCAACGAGGTATCAGCATCCAAAAGAAGCAAATTGAGAATGCCATTATCCGCAAAATAATATTTCGGATTAGTTTCACGCTCCACCAATTTATCCGCAATATTTTTGTATAGGAATCAGCAAGCAAGCATCTTTGGCATATTCCATGTAGTTAATGACAGTATTCTTCGATATTTTCACTCCGGTTGAAGCTACAATATTAGTTATACGAGTAAACGAAACCGGTTGCTTTATACTTTCGGCCAATTTGCGAAAAAAGGATGCGTAAAGCAAAAAGTATTTTCGATGGAATGTCTTGCAGCAATATCTCCTAAATATATCTTTTGGTAAACACTTGTCAGATAATCCCGTTTTGCGGCAAGCGATGCCCCTTCCGGAAAAACCACCGGAACGAAAATAATCATTGAATATACGCTTTATTTCTGCCCGGCTCTCTGTTGCAAACAAAGAATTCTCTGTAACTTCAACCCCATTAGCATAAAGAAACTCTTTAAAATCATAAGGGTATACATGTACTGTAATGTATCGTCCCCCCAAAGTGGTAGCTACATCCTGACTAAGCATTTTAGCATTGCTTCCTGTCACATAAGCCCTATATTTATTATCAGCCAATCGCCGAACAAACTTGTCCCAACCATCAATATTCTGAATTTCATCCAAGAAAAGCATCGGCCTGTCTGTTGACATCTCGGCATGTACTTCCAGTATAAGATTTAAATCTGCCGCCGTCATTCCAATCAAACGTTCATCTTCAAAGTTCACATATAGCATTTCATTCCAAGTATGCCCATCATCTAAAAAGTTCCTGTATCCGTTGATAAAGTAAAAATGATTTTCCTGCTCGCCGGATACCTACAAATACATAATTTCCAAACTCTTCAAACTGAAAGCTACGAGGTATAACTTGATGTTTGACCACCTCATTTCTATTATCTAATAGAACTTCTTTTAGTATTTCTCTTCTAATCATATTTCAAGATATTGTTCTAACCACTGAACAAATATAATCTAATTCTGTTCAATTAACAAGACAATATTGCTTTTTATTCAACTATTCGTCGATTTCCGGCTCTTCTATGTCGTATTCTGTTTGTTCCAGTTCCCGGTCTGCTTTCTTCATATTTTTCGTTAGCATACTTTCGGGCATATAATATTTAAAAGGTATGCGGGTACACTTTGTCTTCTTCAGTTCCCTGCTGAATTTTGAGTTTGCCACAAAATATACGCGTGAAATAGCAACTTTCCCCGGCGTTACCTGTTCGGGCAGCACACATCCCTGACTGGTCAGTGCCGTTTGAAAGGTTCCCAATCCCTCAATGGTCACCGAATGACCGGAGGAAAGCAGGTCTTGAATACTTTCAACCAACTCCGACAGGATTCCTTCTATCTGCCCACGATGAAAGCCTGTTGTCTTTGCCATCCGTACTGCAAGTTCTTTATTTTTCACTCCTCCTCTTCGCTGCATTTTACTAGGTACACCATACCATAACTCTTTCCGTTCTCCGGATGATAAATCCGCTTTCTTTCTCACTACATAAGGGATAGACATAATCTTACGCTCCTTTCTTTTTAAGTTAGTTATCATAATTTGTACGACACCCGGGTGTCATGCATACTGAGACCCGGGTGTCGAACACAACAACACCGGGTGTCGTACAGCACGAGACCCGGGTGTCATACAAGTTTTTCTTGCTACAAAATTAAGTCTTTATTGCGAGAGAACAAAAGAATTCTTCTATATTTGTGCATCCCTACATTATACTAAAGAAAAACATAGAACTATGATTAAGATTCTTCTATTGATAGACTATTCAAGCGAATTTGACAGGAAACTGCTACGGGGACTTGTCCAATACTCCAAAGAAAAACGGCCCCTGGCTCTTTTACCGACTGCCTTCTTATTATAGCGCAATGCATGGTGAACAAGGCATTTTGAAATGGGCGAAAGAATGGAAAGCCGACGCTATTATCGGTCAGTGGAATAATGATACGATCGATTTGCAGAAGGAGCTGAATATTCCGGTAGTACTACAAAACTATCATCACCGGAGCGTCACTTACTCCAATCTGACAGGCGACTATAAAGGAACGGGAAGAATGGCAGCCCAGTTTTTGCCAAACGGATGTTTCGCAATTTTGCTTATTTCGGTGTTAAAGGAGTAGTCTGGTCTGACGAACGCTGCGAAGGGTATCGGCAGGAAGTAAAAACGTATCGGAGGCGAATTTTTCAGTTTCGAATCGGATAAACAAGAAGATGAAATACGAATGGAAGTAAGTCAATGGTTGCAGCAACTCCCCAAGCCAGTCGCCCTATTTTGCTGTGATGATGCGCACGCCCTATTCATTTCTGAAACTTGCAAAATGACGAATATTCCTATTCCGGAAGAAATTGCTTTATTAGGCGTGGACAATGACGAACTGATGTGTAATATTTCCGACCCGCCGATTTCATCCATAGAGCTTGAAGTAGAAAGAGGAGGTTATTCTATCGGCAGGCTTATCCACCGACAAATAAAGAAAGAACATGGAGGCACTTTCAATATTGTTATCAACCCCATCCGCATCGAACTACGCCAATCAACGGAGAAACACAACATCAAAGACCCTTATATTCTGGAAGTAGTGAAATATATAGATTCACATTACAGCTCCGACCTGACGATAGAATCTTTACTTGCCAACATTCCATTATCCCGCAGAAACTTTGAAGTGAAATTCAAACATGCGATGAATACTTCTATTTATCAATATATCCTGAATTGCCGAGTAGATCATCTGGCAGACTTACTACTTACGACCAACCGCCCATTGGCAGACATCGCAACAGACGCAGGATTCAAAGACTATAACAATATCTCGCGTATTTTCAAGAAATTCAAAGGGTGTTCTCCTCTGGAATACCGTGAGAAAAAGGCCAAAAACAACTAAAGCAAGACAGATACCTGAAAAGTAATGTACTTGCAATTTATCGTTTTATAGGCGATCATTTTCCTATCAAAAGTGTACATAGTCATAGAGAGTTCTTCAAACTGCATTAAATCAGTCGCTTTTTGAAGATAGATTTTCGTTTTTGCCACTGCCATTGTCTTTGAAACGGGATACTTTTGTATCATTAACCAGTCAGCCGTTCTAAAGAAACTATTACCAGAAATTAAAATTCCCAAATCAACAATTTAATATAAAAAAATATCATGCAATGAAAAACACTAAATGGAAACCCAGGTTAACTGCCTCTCTATTCATTATTCTTTTAACGTGCACCGCCAATTGTTTTGCACAAGGAATAACGAAAGCAGACGGAACATATACAGAACCGGGACGATATATCAAAGACATCCGCTACGGAAACCCAAGAAGTGATATTTCTCCCAAAGATCGTTCCTCTGACAGATTACTAGATATTTATCTCCCAAATCAGAAACCACCTCAAAATGGATTTCCCGTTTTTATCTTCATCCATGGCGGCGGTTTTTCAGGTGGAGATAAATATGGAAAATCAGGTCTTAGTCCTATTTTGTAAAAGCAATGATAGACAGAGGATTTGCTGTAGTCTCTATAAATTACTACCTAAGAATGAAGTACCACAAGATAAGTGGTCTTTCATGCCAATCGCAACTGAGCAACGGACTCCCTTCTGACAAGAAGTTTCATCCGTTAATACAAAAATCTATCGAAGATGCCTCGGCAATGCCGTTAAAAGCATTGAAATGGTTAAAGAATGCAGATAAATATCATTTGGTTCTCATTCCGTAGCACTCTGCGGAGGATCTGCGGGTGCTATAACAGCACTTCACACTGTTTACGTCCGGCAACCGAAAACGATCAAAATTAAAGCTGTAATTAATCTATGGGGGCAATAGAAAATCCATGAAATTATAACTGCTCCCTCACCTCCGGTACCCTTCACGGAGACCGGGATAAATTAATCAGTGTAAAATACGGATATGCCATTCAACAACGAATGAAAGATATTGGAAATACAAATTCAATGCTTTATATCATGAAAAACAGAGGACATGCCGAATACAATTACGTTGCACTCAACTATATGAATGAAATATCTGATTTTATAAAAGACAACTGAAACAATGGTAACACGAAGAGATTTTTTTTTGAAAACAATGTCGATGGCTTCTGCCGGGTTGGCAATGGGAGCCGGTGATGTACTGAATGCTCAAACTCTTTCCTCCAAAAAAGCAAAGGGTGAAAAGGTAAAGATAGCCTATGTTGGCATCGAAACCGCAGGGGGACAGATCATCAGCGATTTTGAACGGACAGGTATGGTAGAAGTAGTAGCCTTTGTGATGTAGATATGGGGGCCAAACACACGCAAAAGGTGATGGCTAAATATCCAAAAAGCGAAACGTTTCCGGGACTTCCGTCAGAATGTTTGATAAAGCCGGTAATGAATTTGATGCCGTGGCAATTGCCACTCCCGACCATTCGCATTTCCCGATCAGTATGCTGGCTCTGGCCTCCGGGAAAACATGTATATGTGGAGAAGCCACTTGCACGTACTTTCTATGAAGCGGAACTGTTGATGCAAGCTGCGCTTAAACGTCCGAACCTGGTTACTCAGGTAGGAAATCAAGGACATTCGGAAGCAAATTACTTCCAATTTAAAGGCCTGGATGGATGCGGGAATTATCAAGGACGTTACAGCTATCGACGCCCACATGAATAACCCGCGCCGTTGGCACAAATGGGATACAAACATTTACAAACTTCCCGCCGGGCAGCAACTACCGAAGGACTTGAGAATGGGATACCTGGCTCGGGGCTGTTCCTTACCACGAATACAACAAGGATTATCATCAGGGACAATGGCGCTGCTGGTATGACTTCGGAATGGGGGCATTAGGTGACTGGGGAGCACATATCCTGGATACAGTGCACGAGTTCCTTGAACTGGGACTACCTTATGAAGTCACCTTACAGTATCAAGAAGGGCACAATGATTATTTCTTCCCATATTCTTCCACGATTCTCTTCCGTTTCCCGCAACGTAAAGGAATGCCACCGGTAGATATTACCTGGTATGATGGTCTGGATAATCTTCCTCCTATTCCTGCTGGTTATGGAGTTTCAGGGGCTGGATCCGAACATTCCTGTAACAAATCAAGGGAATACACCCAAATCAAAGTTGAACCCGGGAAAGATCATTTATACCAAAGATCTGATTTTCAAAGGTGGCAGTCACGGAAGCACCCTGTCTATTATTCCCGAAGAAAAGGCCAAAGAAATGGCGGGTAAACTGCCGGAAGTTCCCCAAAGTCCTTCCAACCACTTCGAGAACTTCCTGTTGGCTTGTAATGGAGTTGAAAAGACACGCTCGCCTTTCGAGATCAACGGCGTCTTGAGCCAGGTGTTCTCATTGGGGGTAATGGCCCAGCGACTCAACACACAGCTGTTCTTTGACAGTCGCACAAAGCAGATTACAAACAATACATTTGCCAACGCAATGTTGACGGGCCTTCCCCCTCGTAAAGGTTGGGATGAGTTCTAAAAGCTGTAGTGCTGATTCAACAGGAAATAACAAAAATATTTATTATCATAATAACATAAATAGATGAAAAAAAATATCGTATTAACGTTGCTTTTTTATTCTGCGCCGCTTCTTTGGGTGCACAAAACTGGGAACCTCTTTTCAACGGAAAGAATCTGAAAGGATGGAAGAAACTGAACGGCAAAGCCGAGTATAAGATTGTGGATAACGCCATTGTCGGCATATCTAAAATGGGGACTCCCAATACTTTTCTGACAACAACCAAAAATTATGGAGACTTTATCCTTGAGTTTGACTTCAAGGTAGATGACGGTTTAAATTCCGGAGTACAGCTTCGTAGTGAAAGCAAAAAGGAGTTTAAAAAGGGACGTGGTACATGGTTATCAGTTTGAGATTGATCCTTCCAAACGAGCTTGGTCGGGTGGTATCTATGATGAAGCGCGTAGAGGCTGGCTGTATCCTCTGACGCTAAACCCGTCAGCTCAAACCGCTTTCAAAAAACAATGCATGGAATAAAGCTCGTATTGAGGCTGTGGGTAACTCAATCCGTACTTGGATAAACGGAGTGCCTTGTGCTAATATCTGGGATGATATGACTCCTGTCGGATTTATAGCTTTGCAAGTGCATGCTATTAAAAAAGAGGCAGATGAAGGTAAAACTGTTAGTTGGAAAGATATCCGCATTTGTACGACAGATGTAGAACGTTATCAGACACCGGTATCTGCACCTGAAGTGAATCTGATTGCCAACACGATTTCTCCGAATGAAGCAAAAGAAGGATGGACTCTATTATGGGATGGCAAGACTACTGATGGATGGAGAGGAGCTAAGCTTTCTACTTTCCCTGCAAAAGGCTGGAAGATAGAAAATGGGCTCTTGAGAGTTATAAAAAGCGATGGTGCCGAATCGGCCAACGGTGGTGATATTGTGACTACCCGTAAATACAAGAACTTTATTCTGAAAGTAGATTTTAAGATTACTGAAGGTGCCAATAGCGGAATTAAGTATTTCGTTAATCCGGACTTGAATAAAGGCGAAGGTTCTGCTATCGGCTGTGAATTCCAGATACTTGATGACGCTAAACATCCGGACGCAAAATTGGGTGTGAAAGGAAACAGGAAATTAGGATCGGTATATGATTTGATTCCGGCTCCTAAGAATAAACCTTTCAATAAAAAAACAGTTCAATACAGCTACCATTATCGTAAAAGGCAACCATGTGGAACATTGGCTGAATGGAGTTAAATTGATAGAATATACTCGTAACAGCGATATGTGGAATGCATTAGTAGCATATAGCAAATATAGAGACTGGCCTAATTTCGGAAATGCCAAAGAAGGAAATATACTTCTTCAGGATCACGGCGATGAAGTTTGGTTCAAAAACGTGAAGATCAAGGAACTGAAATAATGCGTTTTTTGAATATTGTTTTTCGGTTTTACAATGAGTAATATCCTGATAATTACGCACTTTTGTCTAACGAACATCAAATGTCCTAATATTATGAAACGAATACTTTTTATCATCAGCTTATTATTCTTTATATCCGGACAATCATCAGCTCTAAAGACGATACGTATGTATCCCACTGACCGGTCGACAAACTCACACCAACATGATAAGAAAAAAATTGCAATATATGGTGACGAGCTCAAGGGTCTGGCAAAAAAAGATCAAACGGGGTGTTAATGGCTTCGAAACTATACATTTAACCCGAGCAGGATTAAATGCAATATCCACAGCCGACGGACAATTACTCTTATTGTCCGGTAGCACACCGCTGCCGCCCGAAAGCCGAATTGCGATTAACCGTTATTTATCAGCCGGAGGAAATGTAATCGTTGTCGGCGATAAAGGGTTTGACTACGCTCCACAAGCTACGGATGAAGTTCCATTGGTTAAGTTTTCCGATCGGTCTTCTTACCAAATAAATCGCAAAGAGAAAGAACTGCCCGGCTATCGGGAAAAGGCTACAATCAAAGTCACAACATCACCTGATAACAAAGAAGCTCTGGAACTTTTTACGACTAAGAAGGCCATGCACAGTATGATGGTGGAAATATCCGCTCAAGATAAAGTAAAACCGGAACTTTCACTGCTGACATTCAACGCAAAAGGTTCTCCCTATATGGATTTATTAGCGTTGGAGATAGTAGATCATACAGGCAAGAAATGGTACAACTTTACAAAACTAACTGATACATGGGAAAAATACACCCTTTCATTTGCTGATTTTATACCCGAAGATTATAATAATCCGAATGAAGCTTATCCATTGCTACGCCCTGAAAATATCAGGACCATATCTATCGGAGTTAACCTGCTAACTGTATGGCGTGAAAAAAGAAATGTACTGGGGAATCAGTTGTTTATCTTTAGCGAAAAATAAAAAAGATATTTATGCTCCAACCTCTGCCTTGAAGCCAATGGAACTTCCTTTTAAAGAAAATAATATATGTTTCCCTACATGGCTATTTGACCCGTTCCGGGGGAACGGAACAACTACTCCACTTATCCTGGTAGCAAAATGGGAAGTGACCACAACGCCAAATATGATACGAAACAGAAACGCGAAAGTCGTATCATTCCAATCCTGTCAGAACTTTCTTCCAAAAAAGCAGAGCAACCTATCGGTAATTTAGAGTTATATGCCGGAGGAGAATATAAAGGTTCGGCAGTTGCAACATTCGATCTTCCGCCAACAGTAACTCTCAAGAAGCCGGAAAGTCAGCAAGCACTTTCCAACATCATACATTACCTCTTGGAGAAACCTAAAATAATTGCGACCAAGATCAATACCTGCGTAATCAATGAGAAAATACGACCACAATTACATATTACTGTCAAAAACCCTTTATCGCAAACTGTGAGGGGCAAACTGAATATCGAAATTGCCGGAAAACTATCACAAAAAGCTGATCTTACCATTGCTCCCCTGGAAGTCAAAGAATGTTACATACCTCTCCCTCGAAATACCGGAAGACTTTCCTTTCCAACATTTTACCTGGCAAATAACACTAAAAAACAATGGAAATGAGACAGATGTGTTCTGTGATTCGGTAGATGTAAAGAAAGCGATGCTCTATGCCTTCAGGCATCTAGTACGTAACCAGCAATTCTACCCGGACGGACGTATCAGCCACCATTATTTTGGAGATGCCTACGGAGTAAGAGCTATGTTCGCTTATCTACATTTCTTACAAAATGGAATGAGCTGTTTAAAAAGTAATGATGACTTCCAGCTCATAACTCCGAAAGAAATAGAAAATTGCGTCTTTCGGTTTTATGACATGTTAGCTGACAGACAATCCGAAGACGGCAAACTCCCCATGGGATATTTGGAACATTCAGACGGATACAATGTTGCAGACGGCGGACAAATAACCCTGGCTATCGCACAATCTTTACCTTATATAACTGATTATGCCCGAAAAGAAAAATATCAGAAACTCTGTTCACGATTCCTCAACTGGGCAGAAACGTTTTATATAGACAGCATACGCTCCGCCCAATTAAAAATAAGTGATCCTCAAGAGTTTGAAAAAGGGAATGCTTACGAAGGAATGTATGGTTTGGGAGAATATGGAAGAAAAAAAGTACTGACAGGCCCTTCCTGGGTCGGAGCAGATATCCTGGCAGTCCAACTTTGTATGGGAGCACTACAAAAGATGCGACCCGAATACAATACCAAGCAATTGCCAAAAGAAATGCCAACTATTATGTAAAAGCAGTGTATCCCGCTTCAGGCTACTATCAAGCTGAAGCCTTATTCTGGGTCCGGTCTGTATTAAACGATCACAACCTGAATGAAATAATAGATAGCAATCTAAAGCGGACTTTCATTCCTCCTCTATTAAAAAGGATGTGAGAATGAGATGTATCTCCGAGGAGGGCGTTGTACATTAAATGCCTTACCACTACTATATTACAAGCGCAACATTCAAGATTCACCGGAGGTCAGAGCCATTTTACTAAAATATATCTGGGCATTCGGTTCTGAAAGTTCATTCGGGTCAATGAAACGTTTATCTGAAAATTATCCTAAAGCTGTACACGGAGAATCATTAACGGTATCAAAATATGCAGCTTTAAGCGCCCTATGGGCTATGGAATTATTAGTACAGGTTCCACCCTTTTGCCAGAAATGAGGAAACCGTAAGATGTTATTAACGCGAAATGAGGACTAATTTGCGTATTTCCACTGATGAAGAAATGGCAAATCCTCTATTTTTGTTGTAAACTTATGCTAGATACATAAAGCACTTAAATCGTTTAATTCAAATTTATAGTATGAAAAACAAAGTCCTTCTATTTTTTATCGGGGTCATCCTCTGCTCTATGGACCTTTTTTTTGCACAAGAACGGAAAATATCCGGCATTGTAAAAAGGAGAAAACGACCAAGAACTAATCATTGGAGCAAATGTCATCATTAAAAGGGACGAGACGGGGAACAGTAACTAACACCCATGGTAAGTTTACTATCTCCGTCGGACAATCTGACAAAGAACTTGAAATAAGTTATGTCGGAATGCAAAAAGAAAACAATCAAACTGGAAGCCAACAAATCCAGTTACGTGATTGAACTGGAAGAAGAATACAATTCATTGGAAGACGTCATAGTTATAGGTTATGGGACTCAGGCCAAACGTGATGTTATCGGTTCCATTACGACTATTTCATCCAAAGACCTGGATTCTAATTCCGGAGGAAATATCAATACTGCTTTGCAGGGAAAAATTCCGGGTATGCAAATCATATCAACGTCCGGTGAACCAGGAGCCGGATCATTGATTCAAATCCGTGGTGCTTCTTCGATAAACGGGAGTAGCGAACCTCTCTATATTATAGACGGTACACCGATTGAAAGCGGAAATATATCCTCTATTGACGGTGATGCTACCTTCAGCCCCATTGCAGGTATTAATCCCAATGACATCGAATCTATCGAGGTACTAAAAGATGCAGCTTCTGCCGCTATTTACGGTTCACGTGCTGCCAACGGTATCGTCATTATTACAACCAAAGGCGGTAATAAGTTTGAAAAAATGGCACCGGTTGTTACACTTAGCCATACGTCAAGTATCGTTTCCATTTCACGCAAACTGGATGCGATGAATGCTGAACAATTTCGTGCTGCATATAAAGAAGCTCGTGAAAATAATAATCAGACTGCCGAACAAAACTGGATTGTAAACCCATTTCACCCTTACTATAACCGCACGACGGACTGGCAGGACGTCATATTCAGAACAGCATATCAAACCCGCAATGACATAAGTGTACGTGGTGGAAACAATAGTTTCTCTTACGGTGTATCAGCCGGATATCGCGATCTTAAACCAGTAGTAGTCAACACGAAATACAATCAGCTCAATCTAAGAACAAACTTCTTATATAAGGTAGGAAAACGCATCACAGGAGGAACCAAAGTCTCATTCAGTAATATGAATTATACCCGTATCCTTTCTTCGGGTAGCAATAATTACAGTGCATTAAGAGCCGCCCTATTCACCAATCCTTGTTTCTCTCCCTATGATCCTCTTAGTGGTGAATTGGTAGACTGGCTAGGAGTGAGAGAACAACGCAACCCGTTGGCCGTAGCGACGAAAGTGCCCATTCACTTTAAACGCCGTTGGTTCATGATGAACCAATATATACAAATAAATCTGATGAAAGGGCTCGATTTGAGAGTGAGCGTGTCTGGTGACATCAGCAGAACCAATCAAGACAGCTTCATGCCTAAAGAATTCGACTCCAATACGCCAGCCCGCGACAATGGCAAGTTCCGGCAGAGTGAGGGACAAACTTTTTTAAATGAAAACACTTTATCTTATAACGGAAAATTCAAATCACATCGTTTGAATGTGGTACTCGGGCAATCATTACAGCAAGACAAAACGGAAACCATCACATTAAACGGAAACGGATACATTGACAAATCTGTGATCACCATTCAAAATGCATCCACTTATACCAATATATCCAGAAGCGAATCGGAAAGAGCACTACTTTCCTTTTTCGGGCGTGTCAGCTATGATTGGAAAGGACGTTACCTTGCATCAGCCACTATCCGTAACGACGGCTCCTCTCGTTTTGGTAAGAATAAACGTTTTGGTACATTCCCGTCAGTCTCTATGGGATGGCGCTTTTCCGATGAGAAATTTATGAATTTTGCCAAAGGTTTCTTACGTGACGCTAAAATCCGTGGTAGTATTGGCGTAACAGGTAATCAGACTATTTCTAATTATGCGGCATTGGGATCTTATACAGCCTCATCCAACAAATACGACGGAAATGTGGAAATTCTCTACAACGCAATGCCCAACGACATCATCGGATGGGAAAAAACGACTCAATATAATATCGGTTTAGATCTTTCTCTTTTTCAAAGGTCGTGTGGTATTCAACGCCGATGCATATGTAAAGAAAACGAAGGATTTGTTGTTCGACTTCCCCGTTTCCTACTATACCGGCTTCTCCGCTGTCCCCAGAAACTATGGCAGTGTAGAAAATAAAGGGTTGGAGTTTCTACTCGAAACAGTCAATTCCTGACCGGTAGGTTCAAATGGAAAACGTCTTTCAATATTTCCATGAACCGGAATAAAATCACCGAACTGCCCAACAATGAGGATATCATCATAGGAAACTTTTTTCGCTGGGAAGGGTTGGCGAACCAATGGGGGTATTCTATGCCCACAGAGCACTGGGTGTCTATTCCAAAGATGAGGATAACGTGTATATACTGCCTAACGGCCAAAAAGATCAAATACGCAAAGGAGCCTCCACCGGTGACCCATTTAAAGGTGGAGACATGATCTGGGAGGATATTGACGGAAACGGGTCTTGATGACAATGACCGTGTCATCATTGGCGACCCCAATCCTAAATTTATCGGCGGTATGTCCAACACATTCTCATACAAGGGGATTTCTCTCAATATCATGATGCAATGGTCTTATGGGAATAAAGTTATGAATGAGTTCAGACGTACGCGCAATGCCATGAGAACCACCGGTAATTTGGGACAGGATGCATTAGCACGCTGGAAAGCACAAGGAGACATTACCAATTTCCCCATGATTCGTTACCAGGACAAAATGGAGAACTTCCGTCCCTTCTTCTTTCAACATGGAAGATGGTTCTTTCCTACGTATCAAGGAGGTGACTTTAAGCTATAAGATCCCTCGCAAATGGTGCAAAAAGCATTCTTGAAATCTGCCAATGTATACATATCCGGAACGAATCTCCTTACTTGGAGCAAATATAGCGGATACGACCCGGAAGTAAATACTGCTACATCGGCATTTTATCCGAGGAGTAGACAACGGTGCGTTTCCCAAAAGCCCTTCTTACAATCTAGGAGTCAACCTCACATTCTAATCACCTGTAAATATTATCAAATATGAAAACGCTATATATATATCTAATATGTTTTATAAGCGCCGGTTTTTCTGCCTGTTCTCTTCTTGAACTGGAACCGACAACATCATGGTCAACAGAAAACACCCCCCAAAGAGGAATCACATCTATATGGCATCCTGTATGGAGGATACAATACTCTTCAATCTGATTTGAGTATTAACTTCCTGATCTATGGTGAAATGAGAGGTGATGCTTTCTATAATAATGCATTTAACGTAAATACTGATAAAGTGGTTAATAATTCACTTGACAATAATATATCTCAAGCTTCATGGTATAATTATTACCGCGCTATCAAACAAGCAAATGTTGTTATTAAATTCACCCCGCAAGTGCTCGAAGCAGGCGGCATAAGCACAGAAAAAGCAAACGACGTAATGGGGCAAGCTTATTGCCTGCGTGCTTTCGCTTACTTTTGGATTATTCGTATTTGGGGAGATGCCCCTTTGGTAACGGAGCCTTATATGGATTCCAACGATAATTTTGACCGCCCTAGAACTAGTGTAGCCGAAATTATCAAGCAGATACACTCTGATCTGGAAAATGCCGCAAAAATGATTGATAAGAATTCGGCCTCACGGACTACTTTCACCCAGACGGCTGCTTATGCCATTGATGCTCATGTATATGCTTGGGAACACAAATATGAGAAAACAATCAGTATGGCAGATAAAGTACTGGCTAATACCGGTTATACTTTTGGCAAACTTATACGATGAAAAATATACCGGTGTAACAGATAATCCCAAAGACAAAAACTTCAAAGCATTCGTGCAGGCCAGTGAATACGCACAAATATTTAATGCCGGACGCAGTAAAGAGTCAATTTTCGAATTGGCAAAAGCAGTGTTGCCGATGGAGATGACCAAAAGAACCTGACATCTTATTTATCCGGCACATACCCTATCCTACGCCCGCGCACAAGATTCGGAGAAGCTATCGACACAGAAGGAAGTTCTTGGAGATCAGCCGCAATACATGAGGCAGTTAGCGGAAAATACAAAGTTACCAAATTCACTATTGATTCGATTATACTGCCGACAGTCGTAACATTGTAATGCTTCGCCTCGCAGATATAATTTTATTAAAGGCCGAAGCAATCGCCAACCAAGAAGACACCGACGAAAACCGGAAGGCGATAATGAAGTTAGTGAACCAAATAAGGAGAAGAGCTGCCGGAAGCGGTTATGAAATTCCTGAAGAACAGTTTCTCAACCGTGAAAGAATATGATCAGGGAAGGAATCAGAGAAATCGTTCTCAATGAACGCAGGTATGAATTAGCCTATGAGGGACATCGGTGGTTTGACCTTATCCGTACAGGTAAAGTTTTCGAAGCTGTCAAAAATAGAGGTAATGATATCGGAGAAGATGAGTCTCCGCTATCGAACTACATCCAAAAGCGTTGGTATGGCCGATTCACCTCAATGAATTACGCCGAAGCAAATTGATCGAGCAGAACGAATATTATAAATAATTTTACTTATTAAAAGCTGAAAATATGAAACTGACTCAATATATGCTGTTAATTGCAGCTCTACTTTTTTCCGGTTGTAATTTGATAACCGATTATAAGTTAGACACCGATCCGAATTATCTGAAAGAGATGTCCTTGATACAGTACCTTGAAGAAGGGAAAGAAAGTACACTGACAATGTATTTAGAAGCAATTAAATACGCAGGTCTGGAGGAACAAATTTCAACAGGAAACCGAACACGCATTATTCCGACCAACGATGCTATAAAAGAGTGTATTATCCAGTGTCGGAGTAGAACAAATCAACCAACTGTCCAAAGGGGTCATCCGCTATCTATTTTCCTACCTGACTTTTGACGGTTCCTACCGTTCCATTGAAATGGAAACCAACCAAAGTATAAAAGGAATCAGTGATTCCGGAGAACCTATTTTCTTAACTCGTAAAGAAAGTACAAGTAACAAGTTTCTTCTCTATGTAAATGATAGCGAAGAAATCAACAATCAATCTATTGTTGTCATCCGGCAAGACTACCTTTTCAAGGATGGTGCAGCACATGTCGTAGACCAATTACCTTTATATATCAAAAAAGGTGAAAGAAACAGATCCTGTTCCGGAAGGTGTCGACCACTCGCAAGCTCCCACCTATAATCTGCCTGTGACTGAAGACGCCAATGTATATAGCGGCGCTTCCAATGGCAACTACAATGGGTATAACAAATTAAACTATCTATGTAGCCGTTCCGGGCGTTACAGATATTCTTTCTTCAAATTCGCCTTATCTCAAGTAGACCTTATCGACAATCTTTTTTCGGCCAAATTATGTTTTAATATCAAAAGAATAGTAGGCTCATTCGTTCCTTCGTGCGGTGTTTACGCAACGTCAAACGAATGGACGGAAAAAACATTGACTTATAGTAATCGTCCGGAATTCGGAGCGGAAGTTTCTATCGCTGACCTGTCAGCTGACTGGAATGAAATCAATATCACACAATATATCAAAAATGCTTATAATAATTCAGAAGCAGAAGTCTCTTTCGGTTTAAAAAAACTACTGAACGGTCAGGCCATCAGTAATTCTCAAGTAGAAATACATCCGCGTGAAACATCTTCTACAAACTTGAATAATAGTCCTAATGCTGCCTATATCAAATTACAGGGTGCCATCGACAGTGAGCTCCAGCTAGATCATAATCAAATAATAAAAGGGAGTATCGGCGGCATCATCACATTGACCAAACAGCACTTGCAGATGTCTGCCGGCCCCAGTGCACAATATACATACGATGACAACAATATTATTTTTATCATAGAGCAATTGCCAATCAATGGCACACTTGTACACAACGGGCTTCAATAGGCAAATCGGCACAATTCACACAGGCCGAAATAGCAGCCGGTATAGTGAAGTACATCCACAACGGTCAAGGTACAACAGATACCTTTACGCTCAAAGTACAAGATTACACTGGAGGAGTATATATGCATCACGACTATCCATGCAAATCAGTCTTCAATAATAGAAACAAAACTGTCATACTTATAAAATAGAAAAAAGGAATGCCAAACTCTTGTAAACAAAAGCAATATTTCATATCGCTGACGATCCTAGCCGGAATGTTTTTTATATTCGGATTTGTATCATGGGTGAACTCCATCCTGATTCCTTATTTCCGTATCGCTTGCGAACTAACCCATTTCGAATCCTACTTCGTGGCTTTTGCTTTTTATATAGCCTATTTTGTCATGGCTATTCCTTCAGGGAATCCTCCTGAAGAAAGTAGGTTTCAAACGAGGAATCATGTATGGTTTTATGTTGACGGCATTAGGAGCTTTTCTTTTTGTTCCGGCTGCTTTAGTTCGACAATTTGAAATATCCCTGATCGGCCTATTTTCTATTGGAACAGGCTTGGCTATTTTACAAACTGCCGCCAACCCCTATGTAACGATCATCGGTCCTATTGAGAGTGCCGCCCGACGAATCAGCATCATGGGAATATGCAACAAGTTCGCCGGGATTATTTCTCCACTCATTTTCGCAGCTTTAATTTTTAAAAGCAGACGACAGTGAACTTTTTCAGCCTCATAGAATCTGGTACATTGGATGCAATAACTAAAAAGTGCCATGCTTGACGAGTTGATACAACGTGTCATTGTACCTTATGCCATACTAGGGGGACTATTAGTATTAGCAGGAATCGGAATCCGCTATTCCATATTGCCGGAGATTAATACAGATGAACAAAATGCAACCGACGAGAAAGAGAACGGGCATAACTCTAAAAAAGTATTTTCGATTTTCCTTATCTTATACTAGGAGCTTTAGCTATTTTTTCTTCCATGTAGGAACACAGGTAATTGCTATAGATACCATCATCAATTACGCCAATTCAATGGGAATAGACTTGCTTGAAGCAAAAAGTATTCCCCTCATATACATTAGCTTGTACTATGATTGGTTATGTATTAGGCATCCTTATAATTCCTAAATATGTCTCACAGACAAAGGCGTTGATTATATGTACCATATTAGGACTGTTACTTTCATTCGGAGTTGTATTCGCTGATTTTAACGTCACTCTATTCGGACATCAAGCAAATATCTCCATCTTCCTGCTTTGTGCACTCGGCTTCCCGAATGCTTTAATTTATGCCGGGATATGGCCTTTATCCATCCACGGACTGGGCAAGTTCACCAAAACAGGTTCTTCACTACTAATTATGGGACTTTGCGGAAATGCCATTTTACCATTGATATACGGTTATTTTGCTGAAGTATATGATCTGCGCATTGGCTACTGGATATTAATTCCGTGTTTCCTTTATCTGATATTCTTTGCAACCAAAGGCCATAAAATCAATTCTGGAAACGAAACTATTGATAAAAAGACATACTTCATACAATGAAAAGACTTATTATTACCAACGGAAAAATCATTTTACCTACAAGCATAAGAAACTGATAAGATACTGATATGTATAAATCAGAAAATCAGGCAAATTGTAGCAGTAATGAATTCACGCCTCAACCCGATGACCAAATAATAGATGCTGCCGGTAATTTACGTAGCACCAGGATTCATCGATATGCACATTCATGGCGGTGGCGGCCACGACTTCATGGATGGCACCGTAGAGGCATTTCTAGGCATAGCAGAAACTCATGCGAAATATGGAACCACTTCCATGGTTCCCACTACACTGACATGCTCTGACACTGAATTAATGAATATGTTTGCTACCTATCGGAAAGCTAAAGTCCTCAACACAAAAAGGAGCAAAGTTCATCGGTTTACATTTAGAAGGACCTTACTTCTCCCCCAAACAAAGCGGAGCACAAGATCCTATATACTTGAAGAAGCCACAACCGGAAGAATAAAACGCTATTCTAGAATCTTCGGAAGATATTATACGCTGGAGTGTCGCTCCTGAATTGGAGGGAGCTATTAAAATGGGACATGTTTTACAAGAGCACCACATACTTCCTTCTATTGCCCATACCGATGCGATCTATGAAGAAGTAACACAAGCATATAAAGCCGGTTATACGCATATAACCCATTTATATTCAGCTATGTCATCTGTCACACGCAGAAATGCCTTTCGCTATGCAGGAGTAGTAGAAGCTGCATACCTAATTGATGATATGACAGTGGAAATCATAGCCGACGGTATCCATCTCCCTAAACCATTACTGCAATTTGTTTATAAATTTAAAGGAGCTGACAAGATAGCTCTCTGTACTGACGCCATGCGGGGAGCAGGTATGCCTGACGGAGAATCCATATTAGGAAGTCTGGCTAACGGACAAAAAGTAATCATCGAAGACGGAGTAGCCAAAATGCCTGACCGTTCTGCATTTGCAGGAAGTGTAGCTACTACTAACCGTTTGGTCAGAACAATGGTACAACTGGCCAACGTCAGTCTCATCAATGCCATTCGTATGATGACACTTACTCCTGCCCGCATCCTCCATATCGACAAGTCAAAAGGTTCACTGGAATCCGGGAAAGATGCGGACATCGTTATTTTCGACAATCAAATTAATATCATTCACACAATATCAGAAGGCCATGTTATCTATAGTAAATGAAACTGAAACTAAAGTATTTCAACAAAATCAATTAACTGTCAAAATCTACCCAACCGTCCAGCAAATGGGAAAAGCCGCCGCTCAAGAAGTAGCTGACAGAATATGCAATTTATTGGAAGGAAAAGCTGAAATCAATATGATATTTGCCGCAGCTCCTTCACAAGAAGAATTTCTACATCACTTGATCAGCGATCAGCGAATTAGCTGGAACAGAATCAATGCTTTTCACATGGACGAATATATTGGAGTGCTGCCTGATGCGCCGCAAAGTTTCGGAAACTTTCCTCCGAATACGTATTTTTGATAAGGTACCTTTCAAGAATGTCTATTATTTAAACGGGCATGCTACTGATCTGGAAGAGGAATGTACACGATACACAAGCTTATTGTCACAATTCCCCACTGATATTGTCTGCTTAGGAATCGGTGAAAACGGACACATTGCTTTCAACGACCCTGATGTTGCCAATTTCAACGATCACAAACTAGTAAAGATAGTAAAACTTGATCATGTGTGCCGCCAGCAACAAGTCAATGAAAAATGTTTTGAGACACTTGAACAGGTGCCTACGGAAGCTTTAACTCTTACTATACCGGCATTATTAAAAGCCAAATGGATGTTTTGCATCGTGCCTTTCAAGAATAAGTCTCAAGCTGTCTATCGCACAATCCATGGAGATATTTCTGAAAAATGTCCGGCCAGTATATTGCGGAGAAAAAGGAAAAATCTTCGTTATATTTGGACACAGAAAGTGCACAGTTACTCAATTTATAACTTCTAATATTTTAATTGAAAAAATTATGAAAAACAAACTATGTCTACTTCTTATTTTATCAAGTTTCGTTTTTGAATATTCATGCACAAAAAATCTATACGAATAGGAATTATCGGTCTAGATACTTCCCATTCTGTAGCCTTTACAGATTTAATTAATGGAGATAAAGACAATGCTTTTTGCCAAAGGCTTTAGAATCGTTGCGGCCTATCCGTATGGTTCAAAAACTATTGAATCCAGTGCTAAGCGTATTCCGGGTTATATTAAGAAAGTAGAACAACAAGGAGTAGAGATTGTGTCTTCAATCAGCGAGTTATTGGATAAAAGTAGATTGTGTACTTTTTAGAAACAAATGATGGCAGGCTTCATCTCGAACAAGCTATCGAAGTCTTCAAATCAGGGAAAAATCTGCTATATTGATAAACCGATCGGCTCAACATTAGGCGAAGCCATTGCTATCTTCGAGATGGCAGAAAAATATAAGGTCCCTATTTTTTCTTCTTCAGCATTAAGATATTCTCCACAAAATCAAAAATTAAGAAACGGAGAATTTGGAGATATTATAGGAGCCGACTGCTACTCTCCGCATAAAGTGGAACCTACACATCCGGATTTCGGTTTTTACGGAATACATGGAATAGAGACTCTATATACGATTATGGGAACCGGCTGTGAATCAGTTAACCGAATGTCTTCAGAAAATGCAGATATTGTGGTCGGACGTTGGAAAGATGGACGAATCGGAACTTTCAGAGGAATAAAAAGGACCTGCCATTTATGGAGGAACAGCGTTCGGCACCAAAAAAGGCTATTGAAGTAGGAGGTTATCAAGGATATAAAGTACTTCTTGAACAAATTTTGATTTATTTCCAAACAGGAATCTCTCCTATCTCCAGAGAAGAGACAATCGAAATATTCACTTTCATGAAAGCATCCAATATGAGTAAAAGCAGAGAATGGAAGAATTGTCACATTGGAAGAAGCTTATCAAAAAAGGTTGGAAAGATGCCCGAAAACTAATCAAAATCTATAATAAATAAGAAAATGAAATTTATATATAAAGGAATCGGGCTTATATCAATCTTATTTATAGTTGCTTCATGTTCTTTCTCCAAGAAACAGATTATGAATAAGGCGGAAGCCAATGATTCATGTAAAATAGAAATAGTCGTTCTTGATCCAGGACATTTCCATGCCAGTCTGCTTCAGAAAGATGCATTAGCTGTTATTAATGATACCATCCGGATATACGCTCCCGAAGGAATAGGCGTCAATCAATATCTGGAAAGTATTGACTCTTACAACCATCGAACAGAGTCTCCCACCACGTGGAAGAAACAGGTATATACAGGCAAAGACTATCTCCAGAAAATGCTTTCAGATCCTAAAGGTGATGTCGTAATTCTGGCTGGAAATAATCAGAAGAAGACACGATATATTATAGAATCTATCAAAGCCGGATATAATGTTCTTGCAGATAAGCCACTGGCTATTAACTCACAGGACTTCCAATTATTGACAGAGGCTTATCAGCTAGCACAACAAAAAGGGGCTCCTTTTATATGATTTGATGACGGAGCGATATGATATTCTCAACATCATAGAAAAAGAGCTCTTACATCAAACAGAATTATTTGGAGAATTACAAAAAAGGCTCACCGGACAACCCTTCTGTAATAATGGAAAGCGTACATCATTTCTTTAAAAAGGTTTCCGGAAAACCGCTGGTCCGTCCTGCATGGTACTATGATATAGCACAACAAGGAGAAGGAATTGCAGATGTAACAACACATTTGATAGATCTTATCAACTGGCAATGTTTTCCAGATGAAGCAATTCATTATCAATCGGATGTCAAAGTACTTTCGGCCAAACACTGGCCAACCCCAATCACATTGGCAGAGTTCAGCCAATCAACGCAAACAGACTCTTTCCCTATTTATCTGAAACAATACATAAAAAATGATGTATTGAAAGTTATGGCAAACGGAAGTCTCGACTACACCGTCAAAGGAATTTGTATGGGAATGAAAGTCACATGGAATTATATGCCACCAGTTCATGGAGGAGATACGTTTACTTCTATCAAAAAAAAAGGTAGCAAAGCAACTTTAAAAATCGTTCAAAATGAGAAGAATGGTTTTGTGAAAGAATTGTATATTCAGAAAAAAGCCAAACATTGACAGCCATACTTTTTGAGACTCAATTGCAAAAAGACGATAGAACAACTTCAAGAAAGCTATCCGTTCTTATCCGTCAAAAAATAAAAGTAACGGGATTTATCTTATTGATATACCACAGGAATACAGACTAGGACATGAAGAGCACTTCAGTAAAGTAGCAAAAAGCTTTCCTGCATTATATACGTAACAAAAACATCCCGGAATGGGAAAACGCAAATACATTAGCTAAATATTACATTACTACTACTGCTGTAGAAATGGCAAAGAAAGAAAATAAATAAGACAATAGGTGTTAGAAACAAGATGCAAATATTATGAAAATGAAGCCATGTTTCATGGCTTCATTCCTCATATCATGGGGACCCGATTCGATATCCTGCTCATTCATTCTGATGCAGAACGTTTAAACGGACTTTGGTGCCATATCATCAACGAGCTGGAACGTTTGGATAAGATCTTGAACCGTTTTGATCCCCACAGTGAGGCCTCCGGAATTAATAAACATGCTTTGCTAAGTTATATTCAAATTAGCAAAGAACTGGAGGAAATATTGCAACTTTGCCAATATTATTATGAAAAACACCTTTCATCTATTTGACATTACATTAAAAAGATTTCTCCAAAATACAAATTCACGACCATCAACGCATTTCCTTTTATGTCTCCTGATATTTCACTCGATTTCGGAGGCTTTGCCAAAGGGTATGCTTTGAAGAAAATCAAAAGACTCATAGAGCAAAAGGATGTCAATCATGCGTTTGTCAATTTCGGCAATAGCTCAATTCTGGGCATGGGACACCACCCGTATGGAGACAGTTGGAAAGTGAGTTTTCTGAATCCTTACAATCAGTCTCTTTTAAATGAATTCGATCTTGAAAATACAACATTAATCTATCCACCTCCGGTAATACGATACATTATACCGGACACATTATGAATCCGCTTACGGGTCTATTTAATGAACAACGAAAAGCAAGCTCTATCATATCAGCAGATCCGTTAGAAGCTGAAATTCTAAGTACCGTATGGATGATTGCGAATGAAGAAGAGCAACTATTACTCACAGAGAATTTTAAAAATATACAAGCAACCATATATGACTTATAATATGAAAGAACATAAAGAAAAAGGAGTAGACTTAAGTCTTAGACAGTTTATAAAAAGTCTGGGATACATTGCAGGAGGAACCGCTTTATTGGCGACCACCCCTGGCTGACTTCCTGTACCCCTGAAAAGCTAAAAGAGATCAAGCATGAAAAAGCACGAATCGCTTTAATTGGCACAGGTTCCAGAGGGCAATACCACATCCATAACCTCAAGGAAATACCTCATGCACAAATTGTAGCCGTGTGTGACAATTATGCTCCCAATCTTCAGCAAGCATTGGAGCTTTGCCCGGATGCCAAATCCTATACAGATTACCGTAAGTTGCTGGAATCGAAGGACATCGATGGAGTCATCATATCCACACCACTAAACTGGCATGCACCTATTGTGTTGGACGCATTAGCTGCCGGCAAACATGTCTTCTGTGAAAAAAGCAATGGCACGCACCCTTGACGAGTGCAAGGCTATCTATGACACTTACAACCAGTCTGAAAAAGTACTCTACTTTTGTATGCAACGAATGTACGACGAGAAGTATATCAAAGGGATGCAAATGATTCATTCCGGATTGATCGGAGATGTGGTAGGAATGCGCTGTCATTGGTTCAGAAATGCAGACTGGCGTCGTCCTGCTCCTTCACCGGAATTGGAGCGCAAAATCAATTGGAGATTATATAAAGACAGTTCGGGCGGACTAATGACTGAACTAGCTTGCCATCAATTGGAAGTATGTAACTGGGCCGCAAAAGAATGCCGGTAAGTATCATGGGAATGGGTGATATTGTTTACTGGAAAGACGGTCGTGAAGTATACGATAGTGTAAATGTGACTTATCGATATTCCGACGGAACCAAGATTGCATATGAATCATTAATCGCCAACAAGTTCAACGGAATGGAAGACCAAATTCTGGGAAGTAAAGGTACGATGGATATGGCTAAAGGTATTTATTACCTGGAAGAAGACCATTCTACTTCGGGCATCCGCCAACTGATTGACCAGGTAAAAGACAAAGGTCTTTGCCGCCATCCCGACAGCAGGTCCCAGTTGGCGACCGGAAACAAAAATGGAGTACACACCACATTTTATCATTGACGGAGATATTCACGTTAACAGTGGTTTAAGTATGATCGGAGCAGATAAAGACGGATCGGATATCATTCTATCCTCTTTCTGCCAATCTTGTATCACTGGTGAGAAAGCACAGAATGTAGTAGAAGAGGCTTACTGTTCTACGGTCCTTTGCTTACTTGGAAATCAGGCAATGGATGAACAACGCCATATCCTCTTCCCCAACGAATATAAAATACCCTATATGAAATTCTAAGCCATGAAAGATATTATTATCACCTCAAAAAAGCTGAAACAAGAAAGGAATATCTATCTTCTAAGTTTCCTGCTTGCATTTATCATCAATGTAATTGCAATCATTATCTATTCCCGCCCATGGATTGAAATAATATCCCAAATCGGGTATGTCATCGTGATTAGTTTTTTCATCTATCTTATATTATGGATTCCCCGAGGAATCCTGATATTCTTGAGTCACCTTTTCCGAAGAAAAAAATAAGAGATTTACGTTTTTTGAAGGAGAATTGACGGAAAAGCTCATTCACATATTCTAATAACAACCTAATTTTGGAAGAAAAATAGATACTATGACAACAAGAAGAGATTTTATCAAAAAAAACAGTAGCAGGTACAGCTGCACTCTCATTGGGAAGCATACTTCCAGGATTCGGTTCAAGCCGTTATCAAGATATTCTGGGAGCTAACGAAAAAATACGTAATCGGAGGCATTGGAGTGAATTCGAGAGGTAAGGCCCTGGCGCAAGGATTTGCCAAACTTCCAGATTGTGAAGTTACTTACATTTGTGATGTAGACTCAAGAGCATTAGAAAAATGTCAGGCTGCTATCCACAAAATTACCGGACGTACTCCCAAAGGAGAAAAAAGACATTCGTAAGATGTTAGAGTCGAACGATTTTGAAGCAGTGGTGATTGCTACCCCTGACCATTGGCATGCCAAAAGCAGCCATTATGGCTATGCAGGCCGGAAAGCATGTTTATCTGGAAAAACCGACCAGTCATAATCCGGCAGAAAATGAAATGTTGGTTCGAGCCGCTTTGAAATATAACCGGATTGTTCAAGTGGGTAACCAACGCCGTTCCTTTCCCAATGTAATTAAAGCTATGGAAGAAATAAAATCCGGTTCTATCGGAAAAGTGAGATATGCCAAATCTTGGTATGTCAATAATCGCCCTTCCATTGGAACAGGGAAAGTTGTTACCTGTACCTGATTATCTGGATTGGGATTTATGGCAAGGTCCTGCCCCACGTGTTGCTGATTTCAAAGATAATTTCATCCATTATAACTGGCATTGGTTCTGGAATTGGGGAACAGGTGAAGCGCTCAACAATGGAACTCACTTTGTTGATATACTCCGCTGGGGATTGGGTGTAGATTATCCTACAAAGGTTGATTCTATCGGAGGTCGGTATCGTTTTCAGGACGACTGGCAAACTCCTGACACACAACTTATCACCTTCCAATTTGGTGACGAAGCATCTTTTTTTCATGGGAAGGACGTAGTTGTAATACGATGCCGGTAGACGGATATGGAGTAGGAACTGCATTTTATGGAGAAACCGGAACTCTCTCTTCATTGGCGGTGGCAATGAATATAAAATTGCAGATTTAAAAGGTAAAACGATTAAAGAGGTAAAAAGTGATTTAAAATTTGAGACTGGCAATCTGTTGAATCCATCCGAAAAGTTGGATGCCTTCCACTTCCGAAACTGGTTTGATGCCATTCGCAAAGGAACAAAGTTAAATTCCGGAATTGTAGATGCCTGTATCAGTACCCAGTTGGTACAATTAGGTAACATTGCCCAACGTGTCGGACATTCATTACAGATTGATCCGGGAAGCGGACGAATTCTTAACGATTTGGAAGCTAATAAACTTTGGGGAAGAGAGTACGAAAAAGGTTGGGAAATACGGGTTTAAATCATGTACCCATTTCTCGTTTTTTCATCAGGTTATAATTTTACAGAAAGGCATGTCTTTGATAGGATATGCCTTTCTGTTTTCCCTTCCGTCAAAAAGCTGATTTATACCCTTTTTAACACACGGAATATTCACCGTTTTTCATCGAAATCTCTTTTTTAATTTTTGTATTTTTTGCGTGCGTATGCGTTAAAATTATAGTATATACGAATTTTATGAGTGACGAAATCAACGAGATAACGGAAGAACATTCAGACTACAAACCGGCGGACGCGACGGGACGAAAGCGTAAAACATCAGTTAACAGGCATGTACCAGAATTGGTTTCTGGACTATGCTTCATATGTTATTCTGGAACGTGCCGTACCTCACATCAATGACGGTTTAAAGCCTGTGCAACGTCGTATCCTGCATTCTATGAAACGTCTGGATGACGGGCGGTATAACAAAGTGGCAAATATTGTGGGACACACCATGCAGTTCCACCCGCATGGGGATGCTTCTATCGGGGATGCCTTGGTACAGTTGGGACAGAAAGACCTGTTGATCGATTGTCAGGGTAACTGGGGTAATATCCTCACCGGAGACGGCGCAGCTGCTCCCCGTTATATCGAAGCACGCTTATCCAAGTTTGCGCTGGATGTTGTCTTCAATCCCAAAACTACCGAATGGAAATTGTCATACGACGGACGAAACAAGGAACCAGTCACTCTTCCTGTGAAATTCCCGTTATTACTGGCGCAGGGCGTGGAAGGTATCGCCGTAGGACTTTCGTCCAAGATATTGCCGCATAACTTCAACGAACTTTGTGATGCCTCTATCAGCTATTTACGCGGAGAGGAATTCCAACTATATCCTGATTTCCAGACAGGAGGCTCTATCGATGTAGCCAAATACAACGACGGAGAACGTGGCGGAGCAGTGAAAGTACGTGCCAAGATCAACAAGATTGATAACAAAACACTTGCAATCACAGAGATCCCTTATGGGAAAACCACTTCAACAGTGATCGACTCTATCCTAAAAGCTGTTGATAAAGGAAAAATCAAAATTCGCAAGGTAGATGACAACACAGCTGCCAACGTAGAAATATTAGTGCATCTGGCACCAGGTACATCATCGGACAAAAACAATCGATGCATTGTACGCATTCACCGATTGCGAAGTAAGTATCTCACCCAACTGCTGCGTGATTGATGACAGCAAACCTCATTTCCTCACTGTCAGCAAAGTCTTGAGAAAGTCGGCAGACAACACGCTGGATTTGCTAAAGCAGGAGCTGGAAATCAAGAAAAACGAAATACTGGAAGCGTTGCACTTTGCTTCGCTCGAAAAGATATTTATCGAAGAACGCATCTATAAGGACAAAAGAGTTCGAGCAATCCAAAGATATGGACGCAGCTTGTGCTCATATTGACGAACGCCTGACGCCTTATTATCCGAAATTTATCCGCGAAGTAACCAAAGAGGATATTCTCAAACTGATGGAAATCAAAATGGGGCGTATTCTGAAATTCAACTCGGACAAAGCGGATGAACTGATTGCCAAGATGAAAGAAGAAGTGGCCGAGATTGATAATCATCTGGCTCACATCGTAGATTATACCGTCAACTGGTATCAGATGTTGAAAAACAAATACGGCAAGAACTTCCCGCGCCGTACGGAACTGCGTAACTTCGACACCATCGAAGCTGCCAAAGTAGTAGAAGCAAACGAAAAACTTTATATCAACCGCGAAGAAGGATTTATCGGAACAGCCTTGAAAAAAGACGAGTTCGTAGCATGTTGTTCGGATATCGATGATGTCATTATCTTCTTCCGCGACGGTAAGTATATCGTTACTCCTGTTGCCGACAAGAAGTTCGTCGGCAAAAAAAACGTTCTCTATGTCAATGTATTCAAGAAGAACGATAAACGTACGATCTACAATGTAGCCTACCGCGACGGAAAAGAAGGAACGACATACGTAAAACGTTTCGCCGTGACCTCTGTAGTTCGCGACCGCGAATATGATGTGACACATGGGAACTCCCGAATCACGGATTACCTATTTCAGCGCCAACCCGAATGGAGAAGCCGAAATCATCAAGGTGACACTGAAACCGAATCCGCGTGTACGCCGTATCATTTTCGAGCATGACTTCAGTGAGGTCAGCATCAAGGGACGTCAGGCACGAGGCGTGATTCTTACCCGCTTGCCGGTACATAAGATATCCCTGAAACAAAAAGGAGGTTCCACGCTCGGTGGACGTAAAGTATGGTTTGACCGTGACATACTCCGCCTCAACTATGACGGACGAGGTGAATATCTGGGTGAATTCCAAAGCGACGACAGCATATTGATTGTTCTGAACAACGGTGATTTCTATACTACCAACTTCGACTTGAGCAACCACTATGAAGATAATGTAAGCATCGTGGAGAAGTTTGATCCTAACAAGATATGGACTGCCGCGCTTTACGATGCCGACCAACAGAATTATCCGTATCTGAAACGTTTCTGTTTTGAGGCCTCCAACCGTAAACAGAACTACTTGGGAGAAAATAAGAACAACCGTCTGATCCTGCTGACCGACGAGTACTATCCTCGTCTGGAAGTCATATTTGGCGGACACGACAATTTCCGTGATCCGTTGAATATCGATGCGGATGAATTCATTGCTGTCAAAGGTTTCAAAGCCAAGGGAAAACGTATCACTACCTATGCAGTGGAGACGATCAATGAGCTTGAACCAACTCGCTTCCCCGAACCCTCACAAGAACAACAGGAAGTTCCTGAAGAGGAGCCGGAAAATCTGGACCCGGACAGCGGCAAGAGCGAAGGCGACATTATTGATGAAATCACCGGGCAGATGAAATTATTCTGATGAAGAAAAAACTAATATACTTGGGGCTGACAGGTTGCATCCTGTTCGCCCTTTGCACAAGATTACAAGCGCAGATCGACAGTCTGCAAGCCCATCGGTATGTAACACGTGCCACCATGTATGGTATCGGATTTACTAACGTTTTCGACACCTATCTTTCACCACAGGAATACAAAGGAATCGACTTCCGTGTTTCCGTGAATTGATTCGGATGACCAAGTTGTTTGATGGAAATGTATCTGTGCAGAACTTCTTTCAGGCAAACATCAGCTATACGCACAACCGGGCCGATAACAATAACACTTTCTCCGGATTAGTCAACTGGAACTATGGATTACATTACCAGTTCCGCCTGACAGATAATTTCAAATTATTAGCCGGAGGATTGATAGATGTCAACGGAGGCTTTGTCTATAATCTCCGGAACACCAACAATCCGGCATCCGCACGGGCATACGTCAATCTGGATGCCTCCGGAATGGCTATTTGGCACCTGAAAATCAAACGGTATCCAATGGTGCTTCGTTATCAGGTCAATCTGCCAGTTATGGGAGTGATGTTCTCTCCCCACTACGGACAATCTTATTACGAAATATTCTCTTTGGGAAATTCGAGTGGGTAATAAAATATACCTCCCTGCACAATCAACCTTCGTTGCGACAGATGCTCTCCGTCGACCTGCCGATAGGATATACCAAAATGCGCTTCAGCTACCTGGCTGACTTGCAGCAATCCAACGTTAACAATATCAAGACACATACCTACTCACACGTATTCATGGTAGGATTTGTGAAAGACCTATACCGTATCCGAAATAAGAAAGCAACCGCTCTTCCTTCATCGGTTAGAGCTTACTAAAGAGAACAAAATTTAATGTTGAAACTTCAAGTGAGAGATCAATTAATGATGAGAAATAAGATTAGACAAATACTTTGGCTGCTCTGCTGCCTTCCGGTGCTGACTGGTTGCATTGGGGAAGATGACTACGCCAATGATCCCAAAGGTAATTTCGAACAACTATGGAAGATCATTGACGAACAGTATTGTTTCCTGGATACGAAAGGTATTGACTGGGATGCTGTTCATGACGAATACAGCAAACTGATTATTCCGTCAATGTCTAATGATGACCTGTTCGACATCCTAAGCCAAATGCTTTATATCTTGAAAGACGGGCATGTCAATCTATCTTCTGCCAGTCGTATTTTTATTACGATGCATGGTATCAGGGGCTACCCTTGGAATTATAGAGAAGATATTCTTTATAACTATTATCTGGGTAGTGCCAATTCAGGTTATCGCACATCCGCTGGTCTTAAATATAAAATATTCGACAATAACATAGGATACATACGTTATGAAAGTTTCAGTGCCGGAGTTGGAGATGGCAATTTGGATGAGGGTCCTTTACTATTTACAAATCTGCAATGGACTAATTATCGATGTCCGTGATAACGGAGGAGGTAATCTAACCAATTCTTCACGCATAGCTGCCCGGTTCACTGATAAACTGGCATTAACAGGATATATCCAACATAAGACAGGTCCGGGACACAATGATTTCTCAGAGATGGAACCCATTTATTTAGAACCCTCCAACAGTATTCGTTGGCAAAAAAAGGTCGTGATACTAACCAATCGTCGATGTTATAGTGCCACAAATGATTTTGTTAACATAATGCGCAGCTTAAACAATGATAACGAAGATAAAAGAATCATCCAGCTGGGTGACCAGACTGGTGGTGGATCAGGACTACCATTTTCATCAGAATTACCCAATGGTTGGAGCGTCCGCTTCTCTGCCAGCCCCCACTTTGATAAGTATGGAAAGTCATTGGAAGATGGAATAAAAACCTGATGTATACGTAAACATGGATAAGATTCTGGAAGAAGGGATAGAGCAGGGTGACATAGAATCACAAAAGAAAAGATCCACTGATTGAAAAGGCATTCGAAATCTTAAGTGAATAACTTTATTGCCGAATTATTTGCCAAATCAGAAAATCTTCCTATCTTTGCACCGCTAAACAAAAAGCTACACATGCGGCTGTGGCGTAATTGGTAGCCGCGCCAGACTTAGGATCTGGTGTCGTGAGACGTGTAGGTTTCGAGTCCTATCAGCCGCACTAAAAATAAACTAGAAGCCTTCAAGATACTATCTTGGAGGCTTTTTTTTAATTAGACATGAATAAACATCAACTTTGCTGCATCGGTCACATCACATTAGACAAAGTAGTCACTCCCAAAACAAAACACTGTCTATATGCCGGGAGGAACGGCTTTTTATTGTTCACATGCCATCCGCCATTTTAACGACATCGATTACGCTTTAGTAACAGCAGTTGGTGTCACTGAAATGAACGTCGTGGAGCAACTACGTGAAATGGGTATTCATGTAACCGCCCTGCCAAGCAAATATTCCGTATACTTCGAGAATATCTATGGCGCCAATCCGGACGACCGTACTCAACGTGTATTAGCGAAAGCCGATCCGTTCACTGCCGGTCAGCTGAAAGATATAGATGCGCAAATCTACCATCTCGGCTCTCTGCTGGCAGACGACTTCTCGTTGGAAGTAATCAAAGAACTATCTCAAAAAGGGTTGATTGCAGTAGACTCACAAGGCTATTTACGTGAAGTACGTGACACCCACGTCTATCCGGTGGATTGGATAGATAAGCGGGAGGCTCTGCAATATATCCATTTTCTGAAAGTCAACGAGCACGAGATGGAAGTGCTGACAGGCCTTTCCGATCCGCATGAAGCTGCCCGCCAATTACATGAATGGGGCGTGAAAGAAGTGCTTGTCACCTTGGGAAGCATGGGATCACTTATTTTCGACGGAAAAGACTTCTATCGTATTCCGGCATATAAACCCAAAGAAGTGGTAGACGCAACAAGGGTGTGGAGACACGTATACCATCGGCTATTTATATCAACGGGTATCAGGTGCCGGCATCGAAGAAGCCGGACGTTTTGCAGCAGCCATGTCAACTTTAAAAATAGAGAAATCAGGTCCTTTCAATGGCAGCAAAGAAGATGTCATTCAATGTATGACCACTGCGGAACAGATGTTTTAAAACAGGAAATCATAAAACGAACAGCGTATATATAGGATATACCTCCCCCGACGGGTAATCCTCATCCCATTATTCAGGCACGAACAACACCGGTTCGTGCCTGAATTTTTTCAACAGTCACCTCTCTTTTAGTGTTAAAATCAACCATTCCCTCTTTTTTCCAAAATCTTTTTTGAATTTCGTTTGTTTCCTTTGTTACTCTTGCCAAAAGACGGCAGAAAAAAGACTTCAACCTAAATAATAACAAATGGAAAAATTTAATGCAATGAGGACTAGACTTTTACAACATCTTCAGAAAAAAGCCATCAGGTCAAAGAGCATCATGACGCTTGTTTGCCTGCTACTGGCCTCTGCATCAGCCTTTGCACAGACAAAGACGGTGACAGGAACAGTGACGGACGCTGCCAATGAACCATTGATCGGCGCATCGGTACTCGTACAAGGAACTTCCACCGGAACCATCACGGACATGGACGGTAAATATTCAATCTCTGTCACTCCGGAGGACGTACTGGCATTTTCATACGTGGGGATGACTTCGCAAACCATTAAAGTGGGGACACAGAACGTCATCAATGTCACTTTAAAAGAAGATTCACAAGTACTAGCCGAAACAGTCGTTATCGGATACGGTAGTGCAAAGAAAAGAGACTTGACAGGTTCTATCACCAATATCAAAGGAGAAGAGTTAGCCAACAAACCGGCAATGAATCCGCTGTCTTCCCTTCAGGGGAAAGTGGCAGGTGTGCAGATTGTAAACTCCGGACGAGCCGGATCGGACCCGGAAATCCGTATTCGCGGAACAAACTCCATCAACGGATATAAACCGCTGTACATTGTCGACGGATTATTCAATGACAACATCAATTTCCTGAATCCGGAGGACATCGAATCCATGGAAATCCTGAAAGACCCGTCATCTCTGGCTATCTTCGGTGTTCGCGGTGCGAATGGTGTTATCATCATTACCACAAAAAAAGCCAAAGAGGGACAGACACTGGTCAATATCAATACTTCTTTCGGTTTCAAGAAAGTGGTAGATAAAAGTGAAATTGGTGAATGGTTCACAATTCAAGGAACTATATAACGAACAGCTCGCCAATCAGAAAGATGACCCTTTCGATTATACCGGCTGGGATGCCAATACCGACTGGCAAGACGAAATTTTCCAGACTGCTTTCATTACAAACAATAACATCAGTATTACAGGGGCTTCGCCCAAACATAGTTTCTACCTGGGAGTGGGCTACTCTTACGAACAAGGAAACATCGAGCATGAAAAATTCAGCAAGGTAACCATCAACGCAAGTAATGATTATAAGATTACGGACTTTTTGAAAGTCGGTTTCCAATTCAACGGTGCACGTATGCTTCCTGCTGATTCCAAACAGGTATTGAATGCCCTGCGTGCAACTCCTATCGCTCCGGTGTATAACAACGAATACGGATTATATACGGCTCTGCCCGAATTCCAGAAAGCGCAGATTAGCAACCCGATGGTAGACGTCGAATTGAAAGCGAATACTACCAAAGCGGAGAACTACCGGGCATCCGGTAATATTTATAGTGAAGTAGACTTCCTGAAACATTTCACGTTCAAAGCGATGTTCTCCATGGATTATGCGTCGAACAACGGACGGACATATACACCGATCGTAAAAAGTATACGATGCCACTGTCAACGGAGGGATCTCTACTTTGGGAACAGGCAAGACCGAGGTCAGCCAGTTTAAAGAGAATGAAACCAAAGTTCAGAGCGACTACCTGTTGACATACACCAACAGCTTTGATAATGGAAATCATAACCTGACAGCTACCGCCGGTTTTACTACCTATTATAATTCGTTGAGCCGATTGGACGGAGCACGCAAGCAGGGGGGTCGGACTGGTCATTCCGGATAATCCGGACAAATGGTTTGTCAGCATCGGCGATGCAGCTACCGCTACCAATGGAAGTACTCAATGGGAACGCAGTACATTATCCGTACTTGCACGCGTGATCTACAACTATAAAGGCAAATACTTGTTCAACGGTTCTTTCCGCCGGGATGGTTCTTCCGCTTTCTCCTATACAGGAAATGAATGGCAGAACTTCTTCTCACTGGGTGGAGGTTGGTTGATGTCCGAAGAAGAATTTATGAAAGACATCAAATGGCTGGATATGTTGAAAATCAAAGCATCTTACGGTACGTTAGGAAACCAGAACCTGGATAAAGCCTATCCTGCCGAACCCTTATTGACCAATGCTTATTCGGCCGTATTCGGTAAACCGTCCATCATTTATCCCGGATACCAGCTTGCCTATCTTCCTAATCCTAACCTGCGTTGGGAAAAAGTAGAAGCCTGGGAAGCCGGATTTGAAACGAACCTGCTTCGCAACCGCTTGCATTTTGAGGGTGTTTACTATAAGAAGAATACCAAAGATTTGTTAGCCGAAGTTCCCGGAATTTCCGGAACTATCCCCGGTATCGGAAACTTGGGAGAGATTCAGAATAAAGGAGTGGAAATGGCTGTAACCTGGCGCGATCAGATTGGTGATTGGGGATATTCCGTCAGTGCCAACCTGACTACTATCAAGAATGAGGTAAAAAGTCTTGTTCAGGAAGGATATTCCATCATTGCCGGAGATAAGCAGCAAAGTTACACAATGGCAGGTTATCCTATCGGATATTTCTATGGTTATAAAGTGGCAGGCGTTTATCAGTCACAAGCAGATATTGACGCATCACCCAAAAATACACTGGCTACCGTTACCCCCGGTGACCTGAAATTCGCCGATGTGAACGGTGACGGAGAAATCACCCCGGAAGACCGTACCATGATAGGCAACCCGACTCCAAAGGTCACTTACGGTTTTTCTCTCGGAGTAGACTATAAGAATTGGTCGTTAGGCATCGACATGATGGGACAAGGTGGAAACAAGATTTTCCGTACATGGGATAACTACAATTTTGCCCAGTTCAACTACCTGGAACAACGCTTGGACCGCTGGCACGGAGAAGGTACGTCCAACACCCAACCGTTGCTGAACACCAAACATTCTATCAATAACTTGAATTCCGACTATTACATTGAGAACGGTAGTTTCTTCCGTATCCGTAATGTACAGTTAGCGTATACGTTCGACAAGAGCTTAATTGCCAAAATACGTCTGCAAGCTCTGAAAGTCTATGTCAACATACAGAACCTGAAGACATGGAAACATAACACCGGATATACTCCCGAACTTGGAGGAACTGCCACCGCATTCGGAGTAGATAACGGTAGTTATCCTGTACCTGCAGTCTACACCTTCGGCATTAACCTAACATTCTAGTGACAAGGTGCCACTGCCAGTTTTCCATGCGGAACACAACTTTAATCTTTAAAACTATCATTATATGAAACTGAATAAATATATATTTGCAACCCTTATTACTTCAACTACATTATTTCTAGGTAGCTGTAGTGACTTTCTGGATCGTAGTCCGCAAGGACAGTTTACGGAAGATGATAATCCGAACGCTCTGGTCAACGGTAAGATTTATAATGTCTATACGATGATGCGTAACTATAATGTGACAGCCGGTCCTCCTGCTTTTGCCATCCACTGTTTTCGTTCGGAAGATTCGGAAAAAAAGGAAGTATTGCCAGCGATGGCTCTGATGTAGCCGAAATGTATGATGATTTTGTGTATACACCGACCAACGGCCTACTGGGTGCTTATTGGGGACAGAATTATGCCATCATCTACCAATGTAATGAGATTCTTGATGCCATTGCAGAAAAAGAAACAGCCGGACAAACAGAAACTGAAGACATCATCAATAAGGGAGAGGCCTCTTTCTTCCGTGCTTATTGCTACTTCAATCTGGTAAGAGCTTTCGGCGAAGTTCCTTTGGTGACTTATAAAATCAACGATGCTTCGGAAGCCAATATCCCGAAGACAAGTGCTGATAAAATCTATGAGCAAATCGACAAGGACCTGAAAACAGCAGAAGAGTCATTGCCGGAAACATGGAGCAGCGAATACACCGGACGACTGACTTGGGGAGCTGCCGTTCCTTACACGCGCGTACTTATATGATGCGCAACGACTGGAACAATATGTACACAGCCTCCACCGATGTCATCAAAAAGGGGCTCTACAACTTAAAGACTCCGTATAATGAGATTTTCACGGATGATGGTGAAAATAACGGAGGTTCCATATTCGAGTTGCAATGTACAGCTACTGCCGCTCTTCCTCAAAGTACCGTTATCGGTAGCCAGTTCTGTGAAGTACAAGGTGTACGCGGAGCAGGTCAATGGGACTTGGGATGGGGATGGCACATGGCAACAGAGTATATGGCGGAAGCATACGAACAGGGTGATCCACGCAAAAAACTCCACCCCTACTCTACTTCCGCCACTCGGACAGCGATCCTATCACTCCGGAAAATACCAACGAGCCATACGGTGAATCTCCGGTTTCTCCGGCAATAGGTGCTTACTTTAACAAGAAAGCCTATACCGACCCGGCTTTTGCGTAAAGAATATACCAACAAAGGATTCTGGGTAAACATTCGTCTGATCCGCTACGCAGATGTACTGCTGATGGGAGCCGAATCAGCTAATGAAAAAAGGTATTCCGGGTGAAGCAATCGACTATTTGGAACAAGTACGCGCACGCGCCAGAGGCACCAATAGCAATATATTGCCTAAAGTGACGACTACCGATCAGGGAGAATTGCGTGAGGCCATCCGCCACGAACGCCGTGTGGAATTAGGGGTTGGAATTCGACCGTTTCTATGACCTCGTTCGTTGGGGCATTGCAAAAGAAGTGTTGTTGCACGCAGCCGGTAAAACCAATTATCAGGACAAAAAACGCACTGCTTCCACTGCCACAGACAGAGATCGACAAGTCTAAGGGAGTGTTAGTACAGAACCCCGACTACCAATAAGAAAGTTCCTCGGTGCCGAACGGTTGTTTCCTCGGTGCCGAAACTACTGTTCCTCGGTGTCGAACAATGTCCTCCTCGGTGCCGAACATTCAACGCATCAGGAGGACTTTATATGAATAGAGATAAAATTAACTATAATAATATGATATACAAAAAAAGTTAAGTCTATCCGTCCTGTTGTTTGCCGCAGGTTTTCTAACCGCGTCGGCACAAAAGTCGCCACAGGATATGGATCGTTTCATCGACGTATTGATGAATAAAATGACGCTGGAAGAAAAAAAAATCGGACAGTTAAACCTTCCTGTCACCGGAGAGATCACTACGGGACAGGCTAAAAGCAGCGACATCGCCGCAAAAAATCAAGAAAGGCGAAGTGGGAGGATGTGTTCAATCTGAAAGGAGTAGAGAAAATACGTGAAGTACAGAAACAGGCTGTGGAAGATTCCCGGCTGGGTATTCCGTTATTGTTCGGGATGGACGTTATTCACGGATACGAAACGATGTTCCCTATCCCGCTCGGTTTGTCTTGCACCTGGGACATGACAGCCATTGAAGAGTCTGCCCGCATTGCAGCCGTAGAGGCAAGTGCCGATGGAATCTCATGGACCTTCAGCCCGATGGTGGATATTTCACGCGACCCTCGTTGGGGACGCGTATCCGAAGGTAGTGGCGAAGACCCGTTTCTCGGTGCCATGATTGCCGAAGCGATGGTACGCGGCTATCAGGGGAAAAACATGGAACGGAATGACGAAATCATGGCCTGCGTAAAACACTTTGCGTTATATGGGGCAGGCGAAGCCGGCCGCGACTATAACACCGTGGATATGAGCCGCCAACGAATGTTCAATGATTATATGCTGCCGTATGAAGCAGCCGTTGAAGCGGGTGTAGGTAGCGTGATGGCTTCTTTTAATGAAGTAGACGGTATTCCGGCCACTGCCAATAAATGGCTGATGACGGATATTCTCCGCGGACAGTGGGGATTCAACGGTTTTGTGGTAACTGATTATACGGGCATTTCAGAAATGATCGATCACGGTATCGGTGATCTTCAGACAGTATCCGCCCGTGCCATCAACGCCGGAGTGGATATGGATATGGTAAGCGAGGGTTTTGTAGGGACACTGAAGAAATCCGTTCAGGAAGGAAAAGTCTCTATGGAAACATTGAATACGGCTTGCCGTCGTATTCTGGAAGCCAAATATAAACTGGGATTGTTTGATAATCCTTATAAATATTGCGATCCGAAACGTCCGGCACGCGACATCTTTACCAAAGCCCATCGTGATGCAGCCCGCAGAATTGCAGCAGAAAGTTTCGTTCTTCTGAAGAATGACAGTCCCGACGGTAATCCGAACGGAAATCCGTTGTTGCCTTTCAACCCAAAAGGAAATATTGCAGTAATCGGTCCGTTGGCAAACAGCCGTAGCAATATGCCGGGTACATGGAGCGTAGCAGCTGTGCTCGACCGTTGCCCTTCTTTGGTAGAAGGATTGAAAGAGATGACAGCCGGAAAAGCGAATATCATGTACGCTAAAGGAAGCAACCTGATTAGTGACGCAAGTTACGAAGAACGGGCAACGATGTTCGGCCGTTCCCTGAACCGTGACAACCGCACCGACCAGCAGTTGTTGGACGAAGCATTGAACGTAGCCCGTCGGTCGGATATCATCATCGCAGCGCTAGGCGAATCTTCTGAAATGAGCGGTGAAAGCAGCAGTCGTACAGACTTGAATATTCCCGACGTACAACAGAATCTGTTGAAAGAACTTTTAAAGACAGGCAAACCGGTGGTACTGGTGTTATTCACCGGACGTCCGCTTACGCTGAACTGGGAACAGGAGCATGTGCCTGCCATTCTGAATGTATGGTTCGGAAGGTAGTGAAGCCGCTTACGCCATTGGTGACGCCCTCTTCGGTTACGTCAATCCGAGTGGAAAACTGACCATGACTTTCCCGAAGAATGTCGGCCAGATACCTCTTTATTATGCGCACAAAAATACCGGACGCCCATTGACAGATGGCAAATGGTTCGAGAAATTCCGCAGCAACTATCTCGATGTGGATAATGATCCGCTTTATCCGTTCGGTTACGGCCCTTCTTATACGACGTTCTCTTACAGTGACATCGACTTGAGTCATTCTTCCATGGACATGAACGGTTCGTTGACCGCGGCAGTGGAGGTTACCAATACCGGAACATGGCCCGGCTCGGAAGTGGTACAGCTTTATATCCGCGACGTTGTGGGTAGCAGTACCCGTCCCGTCAAAGAGCTGAAAGGTTTCCAAAAGATATTCCTCGAACCGGGAGAAATGAAGATTGTCCGTTTCAAGATTGCTCCGGAAATGCTTCGATACTATAATTATGACTTGCAACTGGTTGCCGAACCGGGCGACTTTGAAGTGATGATCGGTACGAACAGCCGTGATGTGAAAACCGCGAAGTTCACGTTAAACTAAACTTTTATCACCTTGATTATGAACGATAAATATAAAAGAATAATAGAAATGAGTGCACTTCCGCTCATGTTACTATTTCTATCCGCCGTTGCCCTGACTTTCCAGAGCTGTAAAGGGAAAAGCAAAAGCAACAACCTTTCCGCAGCCACCGACTCGTTATCGGACGACGCCCTGATGGATACCGTCCAGCGACGGACTTTCCTCTATTTTTGGGAAGGTGCCGAGCCGAATAGCGGCTTAGCTCCCGAACGTTATCATGTGGACGGCGTTTATCCAGAAAACGATGCCAACGTAGTCACTTCCGGCGGCAGCGGTTTCGGCATCATGGCTATCCTTGCGGGAATCGACCGCGGTTACGTCACCCGCGAAGAGGGACTGGCACGAATGGAACGCATCGTTTCTTTCCTCGAAAAGGCAGACCGTTTCCACGGAGCCTACCCTCATTGGTGGTATGGTGATACGGGCAAAGTGAAACCATTCGGCCAGAAAGATAATGGGGGCGATCTGGTAGAGACCGCTTTCCTCATCCAAGGGCTGCTGGCCGTACACCAATATTACGTCAACGGAAACGAGAAAGAGAAAGTCCTCGCCCAACGGATCGACCAGATTTGGCGGGATGTCGACTGGAACTGGTATCGGCAAGGCGGGCAAAACGTTCTTTACTGGCATTGGAGTCCGACGTATGGCTGGGAAATGAATTTCCCTGTACACGGCTACAACGAATGTATGATTATGTATATTCTTGCCGCCGCTTCTCCTACCCATGGGGTACCTGCGGCTGTCTATCATGACGGTTGGGCACAGAACGGAGCCATCGTTTCTCCGCATAAAGTGGAAGGAATCGAGTTGCATCTCCGCTATCAGGGCACCGAAGCCGGACCGCTTTTCTGGGCTCAATACTCTTTCCTCGGACTTGATCCGGTGGGACTAAAAGATGAATATTGCCCCAGCTACTTCCACGAAATGCGCAACCTGACACTGGTGAACCGTGCTTACTGCATCCGCAACCCTAAACATTACAAAGGTTTCGGACCGGATTGTTGGGGACTGACCGCCAGCTACTCCGTTGATGGATATGCAGCTCATTCGCCCAATGAGCAGGAGGACAAAGGAGTGATCTCCCCTACCGCCGCACTTTCATCCATTGTCTATACACCGGAATATTCCATGCAAGTGATGCGCCATCTATATGGTATGGGAGATAAAGTGTTCGGTCCTTTCGGATTCTACGATGCTTTCAGCGAAACGGACAATTGGTATCCGCAACGTTATCTGGCTATCGACCAGGGTCCTATTGCTGTCATGATCGAAAACTACCGGAGCGGATTATTGTGGAAACTCTTCATGAGCCATCCCGACGTACAGGCCGGATTAACCAAACTTGGTTTTAACACCAACAAGCAAGACGTGAGACAGAAATAAGAGGGAATCTCGGTGTGCGGAAGTGGTCTACTGGCCACCTCCACCACCGGTGTTTCTACCTCCTCCGCCGCCACCTTTCACATCGTCATTGTCGATGCTTCGTGCGGCTTTCTTCACACTGGCTTTCAACTCTCCAAGCCGATAGCTAATACTGAAACCGTAATACCGGCTCGGATATTTGCTCGAACTCTTCGAAATAAAGTTAGCTCCTTCTGTGTGATTATTGTAAGTTCTGTATTTCTCCAGAACATTGCTGCAATAAATATTCAAAGAAAGACGTTCTTCTTTCAGGAAAAGAACGGCTCAATCCCAAACTATAATAACTATATCCTGAACCTTTTCCCTGCAAACTGATTCGGGGTGTGCTACCTCCGCCGTTCAGGCTCAAACGAACTTTTTCCCGGTAAGGTCTGCTGAATTCCTCCATAAGCAGAAGCATTCCATCCATAATTGTGCAGCTCTTGGGCAGGACTCCGCAAATCGCTATAATTGCCACGTCCATTGACGTAAATTCTCGTTTTAGGAGAAGCGTTCCAGTTCAAATAAAAGTTCAATCCTGTTTCCCGGCTCTTTCCGATATTACCGTATGTGCTATACAGTGCACCGTAAAGGGAGCTTTATGCCCACCTTCAAAGATTTCTCCGTCTTTATCAGTAATCAAGCGGCTGATTCTTTCAATTCCATTGTTATTGAAAGAATGACGCAAAAAGAAAGATTGATGTTGAACTTGGACGTAAAACTGCTGTAAGACAAGTCGAACGAATGACTCTTCTCACTCTTCAAGTTCGGATTTCCCTGACTGATAAACATCGGATTCTGATTATCGAAATAAGGATTCAAATTCCAGATACCCGGACGCCAGATACGCATATTATATCCACCACGCAAATTCTGCGTCTTTCCTAGTTTTATTCCCAAGGAAACGGAAGGAACCAGATCACTAAAATTCGAATCAAAGTTCTCGCCCGGACCCACCAGATACTTCACTTCTTGTATGGTTTGCTCATAACGTAATCCCGGTTTGAAAGTAAATCCCTTGTATTTCAGCGTATATCCGGCATAAGCAGAGAGAATATGATTCAAATGACGGTACTCGCTACTACGATTCTCATTATATGCATAGTTTTCACTTGCTCCCTCGGCTTCATAAAACCGATTATCACTGGAGTTACGTCGGAAAATATATTTGGCACCGGTTTCAATTGTATGCAGCTTTCCAATCGGAGTAGTATAGTCCACCTGGAAAGTCTGCTCCATCGTATTTGTCTTTCCGTCCGAATGGAAATTCTTTAATGACAATTCTTTAATGATATCCAGTTTATTCTCATCAGGCTCGATGTCCAGATAAGTATTATATGAATCATTTGTTTGGGGTTGGGAATTGATTTTATAAGAAAACGTAATCATCCGTTCTTTATTTTTTCGGGAAGTACGTTGATAGTCTATATTTCCGTTGATAGAATACCATGACCCTTTTCCATGATTGTCGGTTCTATAACGGTACGCAAAATCCTGTCGGTCAGCTCCGTGCATAATTGTATTTCCGTCACTGTTACTTTTGTCACTACTACCGTACATTCCGAAAGCCACGGTCAGCAGCCTCAACGTATCAATCTCGTAACTGGCTTCCAAATTGCCATACTGGAAATTCCCTTTCGACTTGGAGCTACTTTCCGATTCCAGATATTTTTCATTCTCTTTATCCGGTTCGTAGTTTTCGCGATAACTATCGGAATAGCTGCGCGGGCTATTATTATAATTGTAGTTATAGTTGGCAGAAACAGTCAGTTTACCTTGTTTCACCATTGCGTAAGTGCCGGCACCTACTCCGTTATTATTAGCATTTCCTCTGAAAGTAGCCGTGTATCCTTCAAATCCGGAACCTACTGTGACGATATTCAGAATACCTCCGATACCTTCCGCATCATATTTAGCTCCCGGTGAAGTTATCACCTCAATATATTTGATCGTGTTTGCCGGCATACTTTTCAGAACTTCCTTCGGATTATTACTCATCATATTATTGGGCTTTCCATTTACATGTATCTTGAAACTGCTACTGCCGTTCACCTGTACATTGTCTTCTCCATCCACCGTTACCAAAGGCACTTTCCGAAGCATCTCCAATATACTGTTCGATTTTGAGTCCGGGTCATCTTCAATATTATATTCAATCTTATCCACATCTACCTTTACCAAAGGTTTTTGTGCAACTACCTCCACTCCTTTCAATACGTTATTGGCTTCTGAAGAAATCATTGTGCCCAAGTCAACCTCCTTCACGGACGGTTTTAGAGTAAATTCCTTTACTATCGGCGCTTTACCAATCGAAGAAATAGTGATGATGTAATTGCCCGCAGCGACATTCAGTTTCTCCTGAAATTTACCATTCGCCCCAGTCACCGCCATCTTGACTGCTTTATCCGGAGCATTTTTCTTTGCTATTTTGATGGTAGCATACGGTTCTCCCTCTTGTGTTAAAGAATCAATAAGTACTCCTTTGACTGTATAAGAAGGAGCTGTGGATTGTGCCCACCCCGCCACGGAGATAGCAAATACGAATAGAATTAGTAGTAACAGTCTGTGTTTCATGACTAGAATATATTAGTTTATGTTTATTAGACGCAAGACATCCAAAAATGCTGCAAATTCGAGAGCCAAAAGTAGTTGGTTTATCTACACTTACGAATTTTTCGGAGTTAAGAATATAAAACGAATGGATAAAAAATCTTACTACAGTATATTTCTAGTATTTTTAAACTTCATTTACCCTCCCCTTATTTTTCCCATCATGAAAAGACTTGTTATCTATAATCTTTTGGCAACATTCCGAATTTCTCTTTAAAACATTTTGCAAAATGGGAAGAAGAAGCAAAAGCCTCAACCGTTCTGCAGCTTCAGCTATTCGAACACCATTTGCTATTAATTCAGCTGCTTTGTTTAAGCGGAAATTCTTAACATAGTTATTAGGAGGCATACCAAACAAACTTTTCATCTTCCGGTAAAGATTAGAATGACTCATATTCATTTGATCTGCCAATGTTTCAATTGAATAATTTTCATTAACAACCTGCTCCAATAAAATTGCATTGATCTTGTCTATAAATTCTACATCTTTTTGAGAAATGGCAAAATCCGAAAGTGAAGAGGATGAACCAATTGTGATGTCCGTCATCTGTTTATGAAACGCCAATCGCAGTTTTAATAAATTCTCGATCTGTTTATGGAGCTGCTTAATAGAAAACGGTTTCTCAAGATATACATCAGCACCACTTTCAAGTCCTTCCACTTTAGATTCCAATGTCGTTTTTGCAGTCAGCAAAACAACAGGAATATGAGAATAAGCCATATCGGATTTTACATGATTACAAAGTTCAAGTCCATCCATTTCAGGCATCATAATATCACTGACAATAACATCTACACCCTGGTGTGCAAGTATTTCAGTGCTTCTTTTCCATTACCGGCACGTATCACCTTGAACCAAACACTTAAAGCTTCTCGAGTTAAATTTAACAATTCAATATTATCCTCCACCAATAAAACTGTGAATTTCCTATTACCGAATTCAGAAACAGAAGTCACTTCTTCTCCAACACCTACAACATCCGTTTCAGTCAATTCATCAGATACATCTTCCGTTTCTACAACTCCCAATGGTAAAGATAACACAAATGAAGCCCCCTCCTCGGAATTATTTTCCAGAAACAAATTCCCATGATGGGCTTCTGCCAAGGATCTTGCAAATGCCAAACCAATTCCGGTACCCTTAGATGATGCCACCGGGTCGTCAGGCAATTGATAAAAAGCTTGAAATATTTTATCGTGTTGGTCCTCCGGGATGCCGGGGCCATCATCAGTAACCGCTATCCTCACCTCGTCATCTACTGATAATACTTTCAATTCCATCCTGGATTTCGCATATTTTCATCGCATTTCCCATCAGATTTACGAGAATCTTACTTATCTTCTCCGAATCAATCATCGCATTAATTTCTTCACGAGGCAAGCAAAGATGTAATGTCAGTCCTCTCAACTCCGCAGAACCGCTGAATTGATTAAAAATATCACTGACCAATGCATTAACATTGCATTTCTTCAAATTCAACTGCAAAGCACTACTTTCCAACTTCTGAAAATCAAGTAACTGATTGATGATTCCCAATAGATAATCTACATTCTTTTTCTATTACAGAAATATACTTATTCTCTTTCCCTTTGATTTCCTCTTCTCTCAATTTCTCCAACGGCAAACGAATCAAACTTAGCGGAGTACGTATTTCATGTACAAGATTAATAAAAAAATTGATTTTCGATTTATACATTTCTTTTTCTTTTGGTAGTCTGATACTCCTCCATCCGACGTTTATACTTACGCCTGACATACAAATTCCAACGCCAACCAAGAAATACGATAGCAGCAAGTAACAACAATGCATATACCACATAAGCAATAGTAGTCCGCCACCAGGGAGGAGTATCAACCACAATCCATAAAGAAATTGCCTTTTCATTCCAATAATGGTCATTATTCGAACCACGAACCAAAAACTCATACTCCCCCGGAGGAAGATTGGTATAGGAAGCCGTATTATTAGAAGAGTTGTTAATCCATTCCTTATCTACTCCGTTCAAAATATACGCATAACGGTTTCTAAGAGGATCTTCATAGCTAAGTGTCAGCAAAACGGATGGTAAGACTGTTATTCTTATAAGGTAATCTTATTTTATCAACTGTATAAAAAGGCTTATCCAGCTGGAGCAGCCGCCTCACTTCCCGCTCATTATTCAAATTAGGAAAACTGATATCCATAACATAAACAGGAGGAAGGTAGGTGTTATCTGCAAATTCTTTCGGTTCAAAAACATTAAATCCGTTCACTCCTCCAAAATACATCTTTCCAGTCGATGAGGCCAATGAAGATTGCGCCGTGAACTGATTTCCCTGCAAACCGTCATTTATAGTAAAAAGCCGGTTCTCATTCTTATTTATCGGATTAAACTGATATAACCCGGAATTACAGGAAATCCAAAAATTACCTGCCTGATCCTGCTCTATCGAATAAATAACCTTATCCGGCAACCAGACATTTTTCCGGATCAAAATCAACAAAAAGTTTCTGTTTCTTTGGAAAAAGAGCATAATCCTCCACCATTGGTCCCCAAACCACATCGTACCTTTCCTATCTTCAAATAATGTTATCACGGAGTTACTCGTAATAGTAGTCAGGTCCTCCCGGATATGTTCAAAATGTTTCCACTCTTCACCAACTGTATTATAACAGAAAACGCCGCGATTTGAAGTCGCAATCCAAAGATTATTGTACATATCCTCATAGATGTCAGTTACAGAAGCCATAGCACCGACATTTATCACAGTTATAAAATTATCCGATTGTGGATTATAACGACATAATCCCCAGCTTGTTCCGACAAAGATTTCTCCTTTACGATCTTTAAAAAGGCTTAATACATCATTACTGCAAAGCGTATTCGGGATATTACGGGAATAAGTATAACTTTTAATATTCCCGGTTTTCAGATTCAATACATGCAATCCTTCAGCATAAGTTCCTACCCAAAGATTATCGCCCTCCAACAACAAACTACGTATATCGTATTTTATATTTGATTTCTTCAAAGAATACTCATAAAAAAGAATGAGTTTGTGAATTGAAAAACCACAATCCATTCCGGGTTCCCACCCAAACATTCTTCTCCCGATCTTCACAGAAAGGTCCTATCCCTTATCTGCTTTTTCCATCCCCGTCAAAGACAGAGAATAAGTAGAAAAACGCTTCGACTGTTTAGACATATAATTTATTCCGCCGGAATTAGTCATTACCCAAAGTGTACCTTCATTATCCCGCATCATCGCGTGTACAGTCGGATCGCTCAAAGCCCATAAACCAAACGGAGAGTCTCCCCTACGAAATGTCTTACGCTCACGGTCAAATAAATAAATGCCATTGTCTGTAACCAACCAGCATTTCTTTTTCCCGTTATAGTCCATCAGACAAAGAATAGAACTGAAACTCTCTGCAGACGTATTATATATTTTTAATTCCCCGACTTCCTTCCTGATAGCACCCTAACGAATTCGTCCCCACGCCACACCAAATCTCATGTTCAATACTATGGAGACAGTTAATCCTCTGATTGCCAATATTCAATTCGAATGAAACCGGATAGTTCTGCAGAAAAGTTCCCTCTTCATCAAAGCACAATAACCCCTCCTGCATAGAAGAGACATAGACAAGAGAATCCGTACCCTGGCAAATATCCCAGGCAAAAAAAAGTCCGGATACTATTTTGAGTCAGAACGTCTTTTACCGGATCATAAATAAAGATGCCTTGTCCCAAAGTAGCTATCCAAATCAAACCATTTTTAGTTTTTACGATTTTTCTTGACTTCGCAACTAATGAATACTCCATATTTAGTTGTCTTATCAAAATACAAGAAATGATCGTCAGAGCGATCATAAATGTATAGCCCGGAACTTGTTCCTATCCAAAGGTCTTCACCCTCTTCCATCAAAGAACCGACAAAGTTGTTCCCTAAAAAGAATATTTGTCATTTTAAAACATTCCGATAAATCTTATTTCCGCTACCATAATAGCAGTTCAGCCCGTTACTTGTCCCTATCCATAAAAAGCCATAACTATCTTGAATTGCACACCAGGTTGTGTTATGAGACAGTCCGTTCTCTACCTGATATTTCTTAAAGGAAAACTCGGCAGATGCCATTAATGGCTCAATACAAAGAGTAATAAGACTGATAAATGCTATTATTGACTTTTTTTTCATATTATATACTCATGTCGATTCAGCGAGTCAAATATAGCTATTTTAGTAACCTAAGCCAAATCTCAAATTTATTTTCACTTGGAGAATAGATAAAAGCAACACAGATAACGTCTGTTTATATCATCGACGTTATCTGTGTGCCAAACAATACCTTTTACCTCATTGTCTTCAGACAATTAATCGTGTAATCCCTTTTTTTCTCAAATAATCCAGCATGAACCCCGGACGATCAGTCTGGAGAATCCGTGCCCCCAGCTCTTCAATCAGATATCCATAGTTTCCATCCGGATCTTTTTAAAGCCTGATCGTCTTCATGCCCTCCCGCAAGAGAAGCCCACAACGTATTGTACCAAATCCGACTCTTTCCCAGAATAATCGATTTCACTTTTCGAGGCAAAGGACTGGAAGAATCCGAATAAACCAATTCGAAGGCAGCAGGATGCAGCTGTGTCATATAGTCCCTGACCTTCTTTTCGCCATCCTTTCCGTCAAGTCCTATCACCGGTATGTAAATCACTTTATCCAGATAATCTCCAAACTCACTTTTGACAGTTTCCACCGGCTGGCCTCCTTTCATTATCACCAAACTGGCAGTTCCGGTTTTCTCGAGCACAGCGTATACCTCGTCAAACACAGAATACGCCTTATCCAAGTTAAACATAATCTGACCTTTGCCTGCCAACAATGCCTCTTCCAATGTTGGAACAATATGTTCTGTCAGATTTCCATCCTTATCTTTCAGTTTCAACTTCTTGATTTCTGCCAATGTATAATCCTTAATCAATCCTTTACCATTGGTTGTCCGGTCTACACGGTCATCGTGCATCAATATTAATTGTCCGTCTTTAGTCTTGTGAATATCAATCTCCACAATATCCACTCCCATTTGTATGGCACTATCAATTGCCGCTACGGAATTTTCCGGTGCACTCCGCCAGTTCCCCCGGTGTGCCACGACGAACACCTGATCGGACTTCGGATCTAAAAAATGCCTTACGGATCGTTTCTCCCCGTTGTGCAAACAATATAAGAGGTTGCAAACAACAGAATATCCCTAACCATATCAGTTTGTAGTTTTTCATTGTCATTCGTTTAAATAAATTGTATCATTATTCTTGATAAGCTCCCGGCCACATCGCATTTTTATCACGCGGATTCCCCCAACTGGTCAGTGGAAAAAGCATCCATCTCATCCAACCATTTTCCAAACTCCTCACCTAAATTCTGGAAAGGACAACTATCCGGTTTAAAGCCGGTTGTGATCGCATTCTTAACAGCGTCGGCAGCAGTCCGGGTAAACTCATTCACATTCCCGTCCCAAGTATAGACAGAACGATTGGCATCCCATACGACATTTAAAGAGCTAATCGTACTGTTATACTTATCAAACTCTGATGTTGTAAACTTGTTGGTTGATGCAGGCATGATCGTACCGCCCATCAGATTATACCCTTTGGATGTCAAATGGCGAGTATCATCACCGGACATTTCAACAACCGGATTAGCTGCATTTTTATTCAGGATGATATTATTCATCAAGAATGATTGCCGGGCCGGCCAGGATTCACAACGAATAACAGCCCCGCTATTTTGAGCACCATCCTCGATAATGGTAGAGTTTACAATCAACATACTCCCCGCGCCGTTAATGGTTCCATCTCTACCACTATTATTGGTAACAGTTGTATTATTCATACATAAATGACCGTTTGACATTTGAATAGCATAACCGAACTGTCCGCCTTCATTGCCTGTAATGGAGCAATTATTCATAAAAAGAATACTCCCACTGTCATTGACGCGAATTGCGCCTCCACGCGAAGATGCCTTGTTGTTTCTCAACTGCACATGATTTAGTTTGGCTGTCCCCTTATACATGAATATACCGGAACCACCAGCCTCACCTGAACCATTTACTCCCGCATTATAGCACTTTTCAATGATACAATGATTCAACTGTAATGTTGCATTGCCACTGCTACCATTCGCAATCAGGAATCCACCGCTATAGCCATTTATTTTCTCATTGGGATGATAACCGCAAGAGAACGTACAACCTTCAAATGTAATATCTATCTGGTTTCCTAATGTAAACAAGGAATAATCACCCGCATCCGCAATGCCGTTATTATTTGCATCTCCTGAAAGTAGTCAGATACCGGACAGGATCACGCTTGCTTAAATCCTTCCGGGTACTTTGAGGATCATATCCACACACAACCTTTATTTCGACTTGTTTGCTATATCCGCTATACTCTATTTTCAGACCGGCTTCCTGATCTGCTATCAAATAGGTACCGCCTGCCACATAGATATTCTTACCATCCAATTTCTTAGCATTCGCAGTCGTGATCGCACTGTTAGTGTTAGTTCTCAATAGATTGCGTAACCCGTCTACTCCCATTGCATTATCCCAATCCATACCGGTAGCATTCCCTGTAGCATGCTCTTTCACATAATAAGCGTCCAATTGCAATTCCGTTGCATCTCCCCCATTGATTGTACCAGTCTCCCATGGGTGACAATCGGTTCACTCAATCTAATGACCGAACCTTCTACTTTCAAAGTAAATTCATAACAAAATCCGGCCTTTATTGCAGGAATGCCCGGCAATACCAGATCTTCCCCTTTGTAATTTAAAGAAACGAAAGTACTATTAGGATTTGCAGCTCCCGGAGCTACGATCGCCGTATATTTACATCCGCTTTGTCCGGCTTTCCCTCCTTCAGGAATGGTGACATACGGTGAAACAAGTGCAGTTCCCGATGAAACATTTCCGTCCGTATATCCCTGATAGGAACCGATTTTAACTCCTAGAGCTTTACTTTGTGAGTCTATATCGTCCAATGTCATGATAACTTTCGCCATTCTCCGGTTCATATTCAGATGAAGGACACCTGATCCCTCATTTATAGCATCTTCTACTGTGCAAGTCATGTAGTCTGCGCTCGCCAGATTTTCCAAACTCTGCTGATTAATAGGAAGAGAGAAGTTGGCTACGCTTGTTCCTTCAGTCACCGGATAAAAGGCAGAATAAGTAACAGGTTCATTTCCCCACCTAAGATAATAGTTATCCGTAGGAGCCCATTGCCCTCCAGACAACATATAAGTCACACTACCATCTTCGCAACTCAACAGAATCTGGTCTCCATTATTAAATTGCATTTGCTGTTCATTTGTTCCTGTAGGATTACTACGGGTATATGCAGCATCAATAACAGCATTGATCTTGATTGCACCGGAGTCTTCATTGAACACGGCTATCTCTTTATCCGTATCACAAGCTACCATACCCGTTAATATACATGCAGCCAATATATGTTTAGTAATTTTCATAACTCATCTCCTCCTTTTTTATTTCTGATAGATAATCTGACCGGTTGCCCGATATTTCATTTGCATGGTAGCCAACCGTGCCGTTTCATTTACATTCAGTGTCAGCGTATGCTCTACTCCCTTTTGCATCTCAATGGGCTCTTCGGCAGTCCATATATACAATTTTCCGTCATAACTGAAATTGACAGAAAAGCCTTCTATTATTGTTTGCGGGAGAAGAATACATTCATACCCATCCGTACCCTTATAAGGGGCGATAGTTGTAGCTACAGCATCTTCCCGTGGAATGACTACCGGTTCCGGCACTGACAAATCACAAATACCACCCACTATTGTACCATTTACAGCCATATCGCCCAATTTACTGATCGCCGCATCTTCCATACCATTATTTACCGTCACTTTTATAATCAGCTTGCTCATGGCATGATCCAAAGTAACTTTCAATCTACCATCTGCGGTGAGATCCCTGTTTCGGATCAACCATTGATTTAGTCAACAGGAAATCAGAAGCAATCACATTTTCTTCAGTAGTTTGGTTGCTTTGTATGTTGATAGCTAACGGAGTGTCTAAACTAGCTTCCGAAATGTAAGGAGCATACGCCACTACTGTTACCGGAGTTCTTGCATTATCCCAAAGCATTTGTTGCCCGTCCGCCGTATTCCAGTCATTATTAGATTTTACCATTTGCGAATTATAATCATAAGCAATGTTTTCACTGTTATGAATGATCAGTCCAAAACTCTCCAGATTACTTGCATCATATCCGGCACGCGACACAGGAGCCTTCACTTCTGTTACAACACGGATTATATGATCTTCGGGAAAGTTGCCGGTCGGCTGCGTCCCGTCTTCAATGTTTGAACAGCCTGTCAGACTAATGACCAAAGCGGTCATTATATAAAATTTGTTTTTCATATCACAATTACTTTTTAAAGATTCAGTTGGACAATACAGCATCATAAGCTCCCATTTGCATCTTATCAGGATTGCGTGTCACGCCACGCTGATCCAATCCGAAAGCATCTTCACCCATCCATTCCACGAATACCTCACCTAAATTAACCATAGGAGAAGCAGCAGGATTGAAACTTTTCACAGCATTGATTACAGCTTGTTTGGTAGCATAACCACCCACCTGTCCGATCTGGTCAATATTCCACTTATAAACACCCTCTTCCGTCAGGTTGCCATTCACAAGGGTAGGATAAGCAGTATCAGAAACGCCCATTGTGAAATTATTAACTCGCTGATACAAGTTATATCCCATGGAGTAAGCTTCTTTATTCGCTCCATTCAAAATGAAGCTTGGAAAAGCGGTAGAATTCTCGGAAATCAACAGGTTATTAATAAACTTAGTATCACCATCAATAGAGGTTTCACATCGAAAGGCGCCATACTCCTGATCAATATCATGCCCTACAATCGTACTATTAGCGAGCATGAAACTACCTCCCCCGTTTAAAGCAGCACCTTTTCCCGGATTTCCGACAATGGTTGTGTTATTCATACAAATATGTCCCGATGATATCTGAATACCGACCCCAAAAAGTTCTCTTACTGAATTGCCAGTTATCAGGCAATTATTCATAAACACAACAGCCTTATTGCTGTTACACCGTATTGCTCCGCCACGGCTATCCGCCGCATTATCCAGGAACTTCACATTGTTCAGTTTTGAGCTCCCGGAAGCAATAAGAATAGCTGTACCTCCCGCTACTCCTCCTTGCCCGTTGACAGCTTCCGTTTTACAATCCCTGATAATACAATCCGTTAATTCGACAGAGGTGCTATTGACGTTACCATTGATATAAATTCCGCTACCACACTCGTTAGACTTGGCATCATTATTAGAAAGGTACCCATATTGAAAAGTAACTCCTTCAATCCCAATAATCCCTCCTTTCACCAACAATAGTCCGCAATCACCGGAATCAGCCTGATTATTACCGTTTACATCTCCGCTGATCACTGTCTTATACGTATCAATACGACGATTAGTCAGATCTGTCCCTTCGCTCAACAAACTATATCCTCCTTTGATCGCTTTAATGTCTTTGCGGATAATCACCCCGAGTCCTCCGGTCTCGGACATCACATATTTTCCCTGGCTCATGTAAATAGTACTCTTGGACAGATCGATAGATCCACTCAATAATTTGCGAAAACCAGCTACATCCATTGCCTGATCCCATGAAGTACCATCCATGTCCCCTTCACCGAATTGAGTTACAAAATAACTTTCCAGTCCTTTTTGCAAGACAACTTCTTCATCCAGATCATCATCATAATCAGTAATCATCGGAGGATCAACCATCTCATAATCTTCCTGACACGCCTGGCTCACTAAAATAGTGAAGGCCAAAAGCCCAATCTTTGATATTGTGAGCAACTTATTTTTCATTTTTCTTCATTTTAAACTTGTACACTAAATTGAAATAATTACAGTTCACCGCTTAACGGGCAATATCCGGATAACCGGGATTCTGTTTCAGATATTCATTCTGCTCCAATTGGGTCTGTGAAAACGGGAACAATTCATAATGAGTATCTGCATCCCGTTTCTTGTCCCACCATGCATCCTGAAATCTTCCGAAGCGGATCAAATCCGTACGACGACGGCTCTCCGCAAGAAATTCCCGCCCCCATTCATCAAGCATTTCTTTTAGATCAAGTACCACGTTACCTTCCGGCTGATAAGCGATATCTGCAGTAAAGTTTTCATAGTTGCGTTTACGCACGCTGTTCAACAGCTTGCCGGCCTCGCCTGCCTGTCCGAGACGAAGAAGGCATTCCGCCTGCGAATAAATAATCTCCGCCAAACGGATTTCCGTATAATCCGACTCTATAAAATATCCTCCATCAAACGGATAGAAAGGATACTTCACACAGTAAAGCCCCGAGTTGAAATCTCCGTTTCCCAGTTTAGACTCCTGATAATTCGGGTTAGCAATATAACCGGATTCTGCGTTACCTTCAAAACGTCCCACTTGATCAAGTAGGTAAAGGACATATTGATTATCCGGATTCTTGGCATATCCCCCACTAATACTGGAATTAGCTATTTTCCCTTCCATGAAGAACATACCTTCCCGTGTATTATTACTCGTATTTACATATTGTTTATAACGTTTATCGCCTGCATATTTGGCGAATTTCTGCGTAACCATGCCCAATTCATAATCAAACAATGCACGTGGTTGCTGGTTATTATAACTTGGCGAAAGTGCATATTTGGGATTTCGGCTGCCATTTCCTTCAATTTTCAGGTATTTCTCACAACCATAAGGGAAGGGCCCGTCCGTAAACAGTTCTCTTGTCATTTTGCAGATGCCAGCTAGTCAATCCATAAGAACCGGGAAAACCGAGAATTACTTCATTACACATTTCATTATTCCAGTCAAAAGGTTCGTACCAGTTATTAGCGATTGCATAATAACCGAATTCTCCTCCGGTGATACGCTCACACATATCGATACATTCCTGCCATTTGGGCTGTCCAATCCACTTTTCCGCATTCAAATAAAGACGTACCAGCAATGCAGCAGCTCCCGCCTTGGTAAATTGTCCTTGTTGACCGCCATTACCAGATTGTCCGATTTTGGAAGGTAAAGCTACCAGACAGACATCTCTCAACTCACTTTCGATAAAATCAAACATAACCTGTGGAGATACCTGCTTCCGGTTTTCCGGCTGTTCATTGACCGCTTGGTCAGAAGTCGTAGTTAAGATACAATTACGGTAACTATTAAGCAGGCGAAGATAACAATAAGCTCTCATACAACGTAGTTGCGCTTTAAAACTATCAAACTCACTGTCACTTAAATTAAATTTAGAAGGATTCAATTGAGACAAATCATCCAACACCAGATTGCATTGACCGATACCGCCATACATGCCTTCCCACTCGTTTGTCCAGTCTTCCTGATTAATGTCATCGTATTGATGATAATGATATTTTTCCCATTTACCGCCATCATACCACCAAGTTCCCCGAGTAGGCGTTATCAACTGATCCCCTGTCAGTTCTTCGTGTTCATGACGTCTGACAATGGATTCATAGATATGCTCAAACGGACGAAAAAACGGCGTTGATAACATCCTGTTTGGTATTATAATAGTTTTGAGACATGACCTGATCATACACCGTTTCCGACAGATCTGTACAGGATGGCAAACTAATGACTGTACCTGCCATTATCCCTAATCCAATGATATATTTTGTTATTTTCATAATCGTCTTTTATTAGAAACTTACTTGTAATCCTAAAATAAACTGAAAAGCAGACGGATAATAGTTATATCCTCCTCCGAAAGTACCCGGTGTCAGTCCGTTCACTTCGTAGGTAGAAGGATCTACACCGGTAAACTTCGTAAACGTATAAAGATTGTTGGCCGTACCGAACAAACGTATCTTTTCAATATATTTCTTATTCAGGTTCATGGTATATCCTAAAGTGACGTTGTCTATCTTCAGATAATCACCCGGTTCAATGAAGTAGTCGGTAATCACATTCTTACCTGTCGTGATATGTGCATTCTTCGAATAAGCGGTCGTCAACTGGTTGGTAGTCATGCTCTGCAATCCGAAATAGAAATCATGCACGTTGAATATGTCAAACCCGGCAGCACCACGGAGGGCAACAGACAAATCAAAGTTCTTATAAGTGAAGTTATGCGTCATAGAGCCGGTGAATTTCGGCAAACCGTTTCCGGTCACAGACTTATCCTCTTCCGTACCTTGGGCTACAGGAATCACATTCCCCTTTTTATCATAAATCAGCCAGTCACCTTTTTTATCCACTCCTGCATAACGATATGTAAAGTAGTTACCAATACGTTCCCCCTCTTCAATCCGCTGCAAATATCCCGGATTATTCGGATTCGCCATGCTACAGGTAGAGTAATATTTTTGTCCTTTATATATATCGTTGGAAAAACTGACAAACTTATTGTTATTAGTAGCCCCCCCACTAATGTGAAACTATAAGTGAAATCCTTTGTCCGGACAGCATTTACTGTAACATCAAGTTCGAAACCGGTATTACGCAATGTACCTACATTGGTATAGATGGTGGAGAACAAGTTAGGTGGTACCGGTACAGAATAATCTCCGAGCAAATCACTTTGTTTACGATGGAAATAGTTAAATGAACCGGTCACTTTGTGTGAGAAGAGTGAGAAGTCCAAACCCACATTCTGATTATGTCCTTTCTCCCAGCGCAATTCCGAGTTCGTATTTTTGCTCGGTCCCCATACATGAAAACGGTTACCATTGTATTGATACCAACCGAAAGCCCGGTAAGTAGCCAGAGAATTATAATTTCCTATTTCCTGATTACCTGTCACCCCATAATCATAACGTACTTTCAAGTCATCAATCCATGAAAGTCCTTTCATAAACTTCTCATCCGAGATACGCCAACCGACAGATACAGCCGGGAAATTGCCCCATTTATGATTCTCGCCAAAGCGGGAAGACCCTTCGTGGCGTAAAGAGAAAGTAAACAGGTAGCGCTCTTTCCAATCATAATTAACACGTCCGAAGAAGCTGATTAACTTATGGTCATTCTTATAGGAGCCCATCATTGCTTTTTCCATCTTTTGCCGCTTCCAGCCCGGAACCCAGATTATTATACGTCAATCCATCCGAAGAGAAATTCCAGTTTTCAGCAGACATTCCGGAATTTACACCATAATTATAGCTATACCCCACCATTGCACGGATCTGATGATTCTTGATACGTGTAGAGAAATTTGTTACCCATTCCAGATTGTTAGTCGTACTTTTGTCGAAGTCACGGCTGGCTTTTCCGGTGACACCATCATTTACGTTAGAACCATAAGTAGACGGTGTAAACCATCCGTTAAATTTATCAACTTGATATTGAGAAATAGTGACCTGCGACTTCAATACCATGTCCGGATTCTTCGGATTAAACAGAGGCAGCAGATTAACGGCAGCCGTAGCATTCCATTCCAGCAACTTAATTTCCGTACCATTCTCTTCTTCATTCAATTGCTCTACGATATTAGAACCTTCCGTTCCACTGGGAAAACGATAGTACCCATTAGCCGATTCCGAATCATAAATAGGCATTGTCGGATTGTTTTTAATAGCATTGCTATATACATTGGCTGATTTGTTCCGGTCGATAACACGAGGAGTTATATTAGCAGAGAACGTGAATAGCCCGTCTTTGGTTGTATGGTTAATATTGGCACGTGCTCCATATTCACGACGGTCGGAACGCAAATCAATACCACGGGCATTACGATAGTCGGCGGTCACCCGATAGTTGGTTCTCGCATTACCGCCGGAAAATGTCAATGTATGCATGTGAGTCACCCCCAATTGAGTAACGGCATCAAACCAGTCTGAATCAGCTCCCATATCGGAAAGCGGATTAGACACTGTGCGATAAGCACGGTATTCTTCCGCATTCATGATGTCGAGTTCTTTTTTAGCTTTATTAAAAGTAACGGAAGTACTATAGGTTGTATGAACCTGTCCATCTTTGGTCCCTTTCTTTAGATTAATCAGGATAACCCCGTTACTACCCCGCGTACCATAGATCGCAGAAGCAGCACCGTCTTTCAATACATCAAGCGATTCAATATCGGCAGGGTTAATATTCGTCATATCACCTCCCGGCACTCCGTCTACCACAATTAACGGTCCTAAACCTGCATTACGGAAGAGACACCACGAATCTGAATACTTCCTTGATTGTTCGGATCGGCCAGAGCTGTGTTAGAAACCGAAACGCTGGAAACTTTCCCCTGCAAAAAGCATGGAGGCATCGAGGCTGGATATCTGATTCAGATCTTTCGCACCTATATGCGAAATAGCCGAAGTCATTTCTTTCCGTTTCATCGTACCGTAACCCACCACTACCACTTCATTCAAAGCGGTCGATTCTTCTTTCAATACGATCTTCAATAACTGGCCGTTTTTAACAGCCACTTCTTGTGTTTCATAACCGATATAAGACACTTTCAGGTGTCCATTCTTAGGTACGTTCACCAGAAATTTACCGTCTATATCTGTAATAGTACCCTGTTTCGATTCTACGACTACTACGGAAGCGCCAATAACTGGTTCGCCCTTTTCGTCCGTCACCGTACCTGACACCTTACTTTCCTGCTGAACTTCCAAAGAAGCTCCCTTTACCTGTATACCGGAAAACAGTATCAGCAGCATACCTAACAGACAGGTACACGTTTTGAAATGAATATTCTTCATAAATAAATGATTTTATGTTAGATGATAAAGTTAACGCAATCCTCTTGGGAAGCTTGTAAAGCGGAGATTAATACTTCCGGTGCATCTGTCTGTATCATACGTACTTCAGGATAAATCTGAAGAAGCTCATCCAGATAAGTCGTATTTATATCATATTCAGGTATCAATCCGGATAATACATGAAGCATATTGACTGTAGGAATCATTCCCTCACTGACGGCAGTTCCTATAGGAGTACTTTGCCCGTCGGGAGCATAAGAATATTGCACGAAGTAATTGCCCGGAAGCCCAACCAGAGGTTTGTAAGCGCTTTTTGTGCCCATGTGTACACGTGTGCCTTTTTAGAAATAGACAACACTTCTTCTGCTTTCTGGCTACTGTTACAATAGAAAAAAGACTTGTTCCATCATATCCAGTTCCTTGACAACATTCATCACTTCTTGGGTAGAGGCTGTACGTGGAGAATAATCCAGATTGAAATATATTTTTCCACGCCCTGCTTTCAGAAACTCTTCCAATGTGGGCATCTTCTCATCGGTCACCCTTCCATTCCGGTCCAACAGATTATATTGCTGAATTTCAGCATAAGTCATTTTCGTAATATCCCCTGTGCCGTTAGTCGTAGCATTGATTGTCTGGTCATGGCACACCATAACTACTCCATCGCTTGTGAGATGAGTGTCACATTCAATCACATCCGCTCCTGCATTGATGGCAGCTTCTACAGCAGATACCGAATTTTCGGGAATAGTCTTGTCTGTTGTATGAGAGCGATGCGTCATAGCCCATACCATTTTGTTATCTGCATCCCTGAATTGCTTCATGGCTTCTGTCAGCGCCAATAGGTCGTAAATACGGATCCTTTTCTGTACTGCATGCTCACCCGCTGTCACTAACATCGTGTAGTCACCACTTTGTGTATAAGCATGAGTGATAGGCGTAGCTGCTTTCCCTTCCTTGACTGTTCCGTCACCAAAGTCGACAGTAACGTCAGTATTACTGTCGATATTGTTAAACACCACTTCCACTACCTCTTTCAGCATAGCACGGGTGCTCGTTTGCAGATAATGATTCTTTTTACGGGATCATCATCTGAACATGCCATAAAACTAATTCCGCATAAAACAATTAAACTGTATGCATATTTTATAGCCAGTAATTTTAAAAATTCTTCTCTTTATAAGAAGAAAGGACAATAGATTTTCATTTTCTCATTGCGCGTTTTACATTAGTTGATTTATTTAATAGATTACGTTGCAAACATAAGTAATACGCACCTAAAAAAAAGGAAAAAAAACATTCAATAAAAGATGAGAATTTTTTCTTTTCGTGAAAAAAAAGAAGACCATTTGAATAAGAAAAGAAAGAAACGGGCTCTTTTTGAATAAAACGGGCGTATTGCAAAAAAGTACGCCCCCTATTTTCATTTGCGTTCAGGAGTGCCTGACGGTTTGCGAAGCGGGAATCCTTCTTTCTGCGGAATTCCTAAAACAGGGATTCCTTCCTTATCCCACTCTATTTTCTGCATACGCGGCGTCCGGCTATCCAAAACAAGCATATCATACAAACTCTTGCGGGCGTGATAAAGCATATACCATTCCTTACCGTCAGGTGAAGGAATAAAACAGATACTACCGGGTCCATATACATGATTTTCCGGTGCTTGCTTAAACACAGGCTCCGGTGCCTTTTTCCAAGAAGCCGGATTCAGCAGATCGCTGTCAGTATCGGCAGTCAGCAGTCCTACACAGTAGTAAGGAGTCCAATTACCACTTGCCGAATAATAAATCAATAACTTATCTTTCTTCAAAGAATAGAAGAATTGCGGTGCTTCATTGACACGAATCGGATAGGCAGTTTTATTACCATCTATACTGATCCACTGGCATTCCCATTCATATTCTGGTTCGGAAATCAAAATACGGTCAGAAGCCAGTGTCCATGGGTTCTCCATTTCGGCAATATAAATACATTGATTTTCCTGATAAACTCTACGTTTCTGCCATCCACACCAGATTAAATAACGCTTTCCTCCATGTTCAAAAGTACTGGCATGAATTGCCCAATTATTATCTTCATCAGTTGATATTCTTCCCTTCATGACAAATTCCCCTTTCATCGGGTCAGCAGACTCATTCTCAAGCACATAAATCTGACGATTATCAATATTTCCATCATCCGCACAACAACAATAAATATACCATTTATTATTAATGTAATGTATTTCAGGTCCCCAAAGATGAAATGCGTTTGACGAATTTTTGAGGTACCCCACATCTTTCTGGGATGCTTCCGCCAACCGGGTTATATCATCTGTTGCCCATAAAGTGATGCGGTCGCTCATACTTTGGGTATAATAATATATTCCGTTATGGAATACCGCCCATGGGTCTCCTCCTCTTGACAAAAGCGGATTCGTATAAACAGGTACGGAATCGAGGTCTACCCGCTCATGTGTTTTTTTATTCTGACCGGATGAGCAACCCACTAAAAGAATAAGGAGAAAATACAATAAAATTCGCATAGTAATACTTATAATATATATAAATAATAGCCTGTTAAATGACCATTAAGAAATTCAAGACAGATACAACGAAAATGGGACGGCAATATATAACAAAAGTGTTGAACCTGCAAACAAAAGAAAGTGAAAAAAACAAATCAAAACAGCCCTTTACAAGCAGCAATATATGAAATAATTATTTTTCCGGCAATTTGGTTGATTCTCGCTATTTATTGGCAAATAATCAACCTTTATTTCATTGATTTTTCATCATTTTTGTGGCATAACTTTAATATTTATAGACATGAATTCCAAAATAGTATTCTTTTTCATGATTATGTGTTGCTGTTCAGTAACCTTTTATTTGCTCAAACAAATACGGGCAAAAAACAGACAAGTACTAATCCGGTTTTTGACGGTTGGTATGCAGATCCCGAAGGAGTCGTTTTCGGTGATAAATACTGGATTTATCCGACTTACTCAGCTCCTTTCGAACAACAATTGTACATGGATGCCTTTTCTTCCCCAGATTTGGTACACACGGAGAAAAACACCCGAAAGTCCTTTCTGTCGAAAAAAATATCAGCTGGTTAAGGAATGCTTTATGGGCACCCTGCCGTGATAGAAGCAAATGGGAAATATTATTTCTATTTTGGAGCAAACAACATATATCATGAGAGTGAAGTGGGAGGTAGGTGTGGCTGTAGCCGATCGTCCGGAAGGGGTCCCTTTCAAGCGATGCGCTCGGAAAGCCGCTGATTGGCAAGATCGTGAACGGAGCGCAACCTATTGACCAGATTGTATTCAAGGACGATGACGGTCAGTATTATATGTATTACGGCGGTTGGGGACATTGCAATATGGTGAAGATGGGATCTGATCTAATCAGTATCGTACCTTTTGAAGACGGAAACAACTTATAAAGAAAGTGACTCCGAAAATTATATAGAAGGACCTTTTATGCTTAAACACAATGGCAAATATTATTTCATGTGGTCAAGAAGGCGACTGGAATAGGTTCGATTATTGTGTAGCGTATGCCATTTGCGGATTGCCTTTTGGTCCGTTCAAAGAGTCGGAAAGATTCTGGAGCAGGACACTAAAATAAACTAATGGTGCCGGACATCATCATTCCATTATCAAAGGTCCGGGAAAGGGATGAATGGTATATTGTTCATCGTCGCCGCCCTTTGGGTGAAACCGACGGAATCAATATTACTGACCGAATGTATTTTAATAAAACGGTACTATCAAAACTTGAAATGACCTCCGGCGGAATAAAAAGCCACAGACCATTGCGCTTAACCTGTTATTACTTATTATATATAGAAGCTTGAAACTTAAAATAATATCCACAAAAAAGTCCTTATTAGTCTTAGCTTATTGTTTTCATTGGTATCCTTGCTCAATCTCCGGCCGATAAATCTTTCTTTCTCCAGAGTTGTTTGCTCAGATCTTACTATTACTCCCGAGTAATGGGATTCCTCCAAGAACGTGATTTGAAGAAAATGTCGGAGATGGGGACGCCCGACCATTTTGCGTGAGTTCCGCCATGATAGGCTAGGAACCGGAAGAAGAAGTATGATTTTTGCGGCCGATCGTGCCGTCTCTTTAGCAGACAAATATGGTCTCGAAGGTAATTATGTGTACTTCCCATTCCCACACCTCCCGTCTGCACCTCGGATAAGGTTGATTCGCGGGATAATGGCATTTCCATTGGAGACGGCTCTCAAGCATAAAGCTTCGCGACCGGATATCGCCATAGAAAACACAGCCTCGTTCGGCGTTATGGCAATCATCCCGTTGTTGTCGGCTGGCAGATTTATCACGAGCCGGGACACGTTACGCGAGTAGTGGGATTACAGTGAAATGCACAACCAAAATTCCGCGTCTGCCGACAGAAAGAAAATACGGCATTTGCATGGACAAAACTTCGAATGATGCCTGAACCTCTTTCTGAAGCGAAAACCTTCATCAGACGGAGCGCGCGCTCGCTCTCTCCCAGCAGCAGGAAAATTCCTGAGCGCTTCCTCAATCCCTCATGCCAGCGCCTGACCTCGGAACCAAGCGTTTGCATGGCGGACGAATTGGCGGGCTTTGTGTTACGCGTGGCAGCATTATCCCTCCGGCGGCATAATATCCACAAAGACCACGGGATCACTGGCCTCAACCTCGATCGTCCCCAGCCATCCGGTTGATCTCGGTACGGACGAGCATACGGGACTCTCCTGACCTGGCTACCCGCTAGCCTGGTGACCGGACATATATCTCGGGGAATAGGTAGCCAGCTGAATGGGGATTCCTCGAAGAGTCTCCGGATTTCTGCAAATGACCAAGCTTTCTGCAAACCGTAGGCAAAACAGCCTGGAGTGATGGAACCACAACGCGGTCAGGCAGAACTCGGGAGTGTGGCACCCTCAACCCCTACCCGGCGCTGTGCGTATGTGGGTGTATCACGTTTTTGCAGGTGGTGGAAGTTTGTGCAATTACTGCTTCGTCAACCCCTGAAAGGCAGAGCAATATCATTACGGCATGATAATGACCGATGGGTGACTTTTCTCCAGGCGGTGAAGAATATGTACGTATTACGCAGGAGATGAAAAAGCCAAAGCCGCCTACGATAAGAAAAACCGTATGCCCATTGGACCATTGACCGTTGATATGAACTATTGGGAATGGAGTTCAGCGTCAAACAGACCAGTGGTGGACGATGCCGACCTTACATAAGTTATTACAACCTGTTGAAGTGTCGCTCCCGTCGATGTCCGGATCTCGAGGATTTTATCTCTTTCCCCGATTGCGCCGGCTTATCAGTTGCTTGATAACAATTTGGTAGAACGTTGACCGAATACGTGAAGAATGGAGGACATCGATTTCTCGACCTGCCGTACCGGGCAGAAAGACCGTAATGCCAAATTGTGGAGGCTCTTTGGCTGCTCCCATCCACCAATCCGGCCGGAATAAACAGCCTGTACCATGACCATTCGCCTCACACTCTACGGAAAGTGCAGATTTCGGGGGCAGTGGAATACGCCTGGAACAATTAAGCGGACGTATAACCCCCGTACGTGCCGGAACAGATGTTTTGTGTATGTGACCGCTTTTTTAAGGGAGTTGCTTCCGTGATACAAATCGTAGGTTGGGTAAAGGAACCACACCATATCGGAACGGATAACCGATGACTGAAATTGGAGAAAGAAGTAGTACGTCGGCAGGGAAGCCGGCGTACCGATCGAAGATTTACCATACGGCGGTGAAGGAATGGCGGATTTGCTTTTTACATCGCTTTGAATCATACATCGGACATTTCAGGAAATAGTCATTCCCCGATGAGGCAGAAGTACTGATTGGCAGTGCACGCCTTTTTGAACCCAGGTGGTGTGGAAAGAAAATCGGACAACAAGCAAATAACCCAATAACAAGAAAAAAATGAAGCATAAGAAGCCTTATCTTTGCGCCTGTGGCCATTTTCTTTGCTCGGGAAAGATAGCCGGACCGTTTATTACCGACTTACGGACCGGATGACCTCCGTGAACCTCGCTCGGGCGGTGATCCGTGACAGGTTCGGTGATGAATCTTGGTGAACTTAGCGATATGATGGCCGCACCGAACGGTGCTGTCATCGGAG
>VOFK01003819.1_pt1 | contig 94276 bp, 115 predicted proteins | sample 5384121 | NCBI WGS metagenome assembly VOFK01 (sample SAMN12384730, study PRJNA508395) | human gut metagenome | isolation source: healthy gut J | host: Homo sapiens
GGCCTCGTGCGGCCGGCACTACGACGAACTACGACAAGTACGCTTCCGTCCAGACCAAAGGCGCCAGTGCTTGGCCGGTATCAGCATGTCGACACCTCGGCAGTTCGACGCCAACTTCGACGTCGCCAGCTGCGCGACTCTGTCAGACCGTACTGCTTTTTCCGGGGAGACTCTCTGGAGTCTCCCCGAACATGCGTGAAAAAGTAATAGTGAATAAGGAACAAGCGACGTGGCGCATTCAGCGAGCAATTTTGTCGCTTCTTCAGGATTCACTATTACTTATTGCTTTTTATGCGCACAACTTTTCTGGAAGAAAGAGAGAAACATATCGTCTGCCGACGAAAATCCGGCCGTCCTGGACGAGTGCATGTCGTCCAGCACGAAGTGATCACCGCGGTATCACCATCGGTGTCAAAATCGCCAACGGTGGCGCGGACTTCTCTCCGCAGAGGCGAGACCACGCGCTGACTGAAAACGGCGCCGCGTACCGGACGCCTCGCGGAAGATGCCTTTGTCGCAGGCCGGACGATGCCGCAGATCTGCGAACGGCGAAAAGCTGTCGCTCACCTCCTCTACCGTTGCCATCTCCCACGGCAGTACCAGCACCATGCCGGTTTCAAGTGAAACATGGTGCCGGGCATGGCGCCGCGCAAGGGTCTTTTCATTGACCACGCGAAGGCCGTCGCCATCACGAAGGAATACGCGGAAAATACAACCTGCACGTCGATCCCGATGAAAGCTTACTTAGCTGCTCCGACCGCTGGTGATTATTTCCAGCCGGAAACCGGCGAGCCGTGAATCTTCATGAAAGCAGGCTAATGATCGTTCTATCTCCCACAACTCAACGAGATCAGCGGAGATCACCGGATCGACTGACCATCATGCGCGGCGGCCGCTCGATGGCGCGCCAACAACACTCTGCGATGTGACAAAGAGGAGATCTCCGGTTGATGGTCGGCCGCGACGTCATTCTGAACGTGCAGAAGCGATCTAAGGCGCAGACTGTCGATGCGGTGCTGCAGCGTGTGCGGAATACGTCAACGAGTGGCACAAGAAATGCTCGACAAGATCTCCTTCGACGTGGCCGGGCAGATCTCGGCATCGCGGGCGTCGAGGGCAACGCATGAAGCGCCGGACATGCTCTTTGGCTTCCTGACGCCGAACGGCGTCACACTTGGCTCGGAGAGTATCTCGCCCTCGCAGCAGTAGCTGTGACCGTGAAAGTCGCGCTCATTCCGGGACCGCATGCTCTACGGCATTGTGCAGGCAGCTCTATTGGGAGAAAACCGATTTTTGACCTGCCGGCAGAAAGTTGCCCGAACCATGGGCCGCTTTTTAACATGAAAGCCATTCACGCACGAAGCGGACAAACTGATTAGGAGAGGACTATGCCGTTTTGTGCAAGTCCCGCAAGCAGCAGGTCGGCATGCTCTCGGGCGGTAATATCCAAAAGGTCGTCGTGGCGCGTGAGTTCTCCGGCAACCGGTTCTCATTCTTGCAGACCAGCCCGACGAGGCATTGACGTCGGCGCGACGGAGTTCATCCGCAAAAACTCGTTGAGTTGTCACGTCCGGCATTGCGGTGCTGCTGATCTCGGCAGATCTGGGCGGAGGTCATGGAGTTATCCCGACAGTCTGATTGCCGTCATGCATGGCGGCAAGATGCTGCGCAGCTTGAGGACACCTCCTCACCCCTCACCGACGATGTGATGGCGAATATATCGGTCTCGGTTCAAGACCCAGAGTGAAGAGAAATCAGGAGGGTTTGGACCTTTAAGAAACGTCAGATCTGTTCTCTGTGACCCGCGGCCTGCTCGCCATTCTCATCGCGCTGCTCGTGGCGACGCTGCTGATCTTCCTGTCGGCAGACGGAAACAGCTTCTCCGAGAAGCTTTCCCGCCACCGGCGACGCATTAAAGCAGCTGCTCGTCGGCCCGCTGTTCCGCATGGGTCGCAGCGGCACCACCTTTGACTTCAAGCGCCTGACCGACATTCTGGCCTCGATGATTCCCATTATCTTCACGGGCCTGTCCGTCTGCGTCATGTTCTCCGCCAACCAGTTTAACCTCGGTTCTGAGGGTGGTATCATGCTCGGCGCGTTCACGACCGGCATGGTCGCAGTCTATGTGCCGATGGCGGCGTTTTTGCATCCGGTCGTGGGCGTTCTGGCCGGCGGTCTGGCTGTTGCCGCGATCATGCTGCTGCCCGCGCTTTTAAAGACCAAGCTGGATGTAAGCGAGATGGTCTGCTCACTGATGCTCAATTACATCATTATGTATCTCATCAAATACCTGATGAACACGTATCTTGCCGACAAGACCAAGGGCCAGATCCAGTCGTATGAATTTCTGGAGACGTCCAGGATCGCGCCGCTCATTGACAACGGCTCGAAGCTCTCCTGGGGCTTTGTCATTGCGATCGCCTGCGTCGTGCTGATCGGCCTTTTCATGTTCAACACCCGCTGGGGCTACACCATCCGCATGATTGGCATCAATCAGGCATTTGCCAAATACTCTGGTATGAAGGTTGCGACCGTGATCGTGCTGTCGCAGGTGCTGGGTGGATTCCTGGCCGGTATGGGCGGCGGCATCGAGATGCTTGGTCGTTACCCGACGTTCTCATGGAGTTCGCTTCCCGGCTACGGCTGGACGGGCATTACCATTGCCATCCTCGCGGGCAACAATCCGTGGTTCGTACCGCCCGCGGCGTTCTTCATGGCGTATCTTACAAAGGGCTGCGAGCTGATGGCGACGTATGCAAACGTACCGTCGCAGCTGATCGATATCATTCAGGGCGTCATTTTCCTGTTCTTCGCTGCCGAGCAGTTCCTGTCCAAATACCGGCAGAAGCTTGTCGTCAAGACGGCGCAGGAGGAGCTTGCCGCAGAAGGCCGCACTTGAAGCGCAGAAGGGAGGTGCCGAGCGTGCTTGATTTTCTGAAAATGTTGCTGACACCGGAGTTCTTCTTCTCCATCATCCGCATTTCCGCGCCCATCCTGTTCCGCAACGCTGGCGGCCATCGTGGTTGAAAAAGGCGGGCTTCTGCAACATCGGTCTGGAGAAGGCCTGATGATGTTCTCTGCGTTAACTGGCTCACTTGTCTCCTATTACGCACATAGCTGGCTCTGGGGGCTTGCTTGCCGCGCTGGCCATCGGCGTTCTGATGAGCCTGATGATGGGCTTCGCCTTCCAGCTCAAGACCGATATCACGCTTGTCGGCATCGCCGTCAACATGATGGGCTCCGGCGGCACGCTGTTTTTGTGCAAGGTCATCACGAACCTGTCCGAGGGCACAGGCCATGGCCTCGTCCACGGGCCTGATCAATTCCGAACCTGCTCATCCCAAGCATCAATCTTCCGCTCATCAGCAAGATCCCGTTTTTTGGGCGGCATCCTTTCGGGCCACAATCTGCTGACGTGGGTGGCGTTCATCTGCTGCGCGCTCACGAGCGTGATGCTGTATAAAACAAGCCTCGGTCTCAATATCCGCGCGGTGGGCGAAAACCCGAACGCGGCCACCTCCGTCGGCGTGTCGGTGCTGAAGATCAAGTACATCGCCATCGGCTTCTCGGGCCTCATGTGCGGCTTCGGCGGCGCGTTCATGTCGATGTACTACGCGGCCGGATGGTCGCTTGACATGGTCGCGGGCCGCGGCTTCATCGCGCTGGCCGCGCAGGCCATGGGCGGCGGCGAATGTTTGGGCGGTATGCTGTCTTCGCTCGTGTTCGGCTTTGCCCAGGCGCTCGGCATCAAGTTCTCGGCTGTCGGCCTGGACTCGAACCTCGCCTCCCCCATCCCTTACGCCGTGACGATCATCGGCCTTGTCATCTTCTCGCTCGTGCGGCGCAGCCGGGCCAAAAAGCTGCATTCCGCCGCGGCGCTCAAGTAAGGAGCTTTGTATGTCCGAACTGAAAAAGATCCCCGTCATCCTCGACGGCGACCCCGGCCATGACGACGCCATCGCGTGGGTCCTGGCCCGGGCGAGCCGGGAGCTCGACATTCTCGCCCGTGACCTCGTGCTGCGGCAATCAGACGATCGAAAAAACCACCTACAACGCCCTGCGCGTCTGCACGCTCATCGGGCTGGACGCACCGGTCGGCAAGGGCTGCCCGCATCCGCTGCTGAACGACGTGATGAACGCGCCCTCGGTCCACGGCGAATCGGGCCTCGACGGCCCGGCGCTGCCGGAGCCGGCCTTCGCCCCGTCCGAGCTTCCCGCGCCGGAGCTGATGGCGAAGGTCCTGCGCGAGGCCAAAGAGCCCGTCACCATCGTAGCCACCGGCCCGCAGACGAACGTCGCGGCGCTGCTGCTGGCGCATCCGGAGCTGAAAGGCAAGATCGCCCGCATCAGCCTCATGGGCGGCGGCATCGCCACCGGCAACTGGACCCCTGCCGCGGAATTCAACATTCTGGTCGACCCGGAGGCGGCGAAGATCGTCTTCACCTCCGGCGTCCCCATCACGATGGCGGGGCTGGACGTGACGGAAAAGGCGCTGATCCTGCCGGAGGACTTTGAGCGCGTGCGTGCGCTCGGCAACCCGGTGAGCGATATCGTGGCGCAGTGGCTGGAGTTCTTCTACAAGTTCCACCGGTCCATCGGCTACGCCGGGGCCCCGATGCATGACCCGTGCGCCGTCATGGCGCTCATCCATCCGGAGATCTTCACGATCCGGCCCATGTATGTCCAGGTCGAGACCGGCGGCGAATACTGCCGCGGGACGACCGTGGGCGACCTGCTCGGCTTCTCCGGCCACGCGCCGAACGCCGACGTGCTGATGGACGTGGACCGCAGCCGCTTTGTGGATCTGCTGGTCGAGGCCATCGGATTCTATGGGGAGGCAAAGGCATGACAACGAAACAAATTCCCATCTGGATCGACTGCGACACCGGTACGGACGATACCGTCGCCATCATGCTGGCGCATGCGCTGCCGGAGCTGCAGATCATCGGCCTGTCCGCCGTGGCGGGCAACAGCCTGCTGTGCAACACGTTCCCGAACACGCGGCGCGTGGTGCATCTGCTGGGGGGCGGACTACCCCGTCTACCCCGGCGCGGAGCGGCCGCTCGTGCGCGAGCCGCATGTGGCAGGCGCGTTCCACGGTGAAAAAGGCCTCGGAAACGTGCAGCTGCCTCTGCCCGACACGGCCCCGGAGCAGACGCCCGCATGGGACGCACTGTACGCCGCGGCAAAGCGGATGCCGGGCGAGCTGCGGCTCGTCGCCACGGGCCCGCTGACCAACGTAGCCATTGCGCTGACCAAGTACCCGGACCTGCACGGACTTCTGCACTCCATCGCCCTGATGGGCGGCGCGGCCGTCGGCGGCAATGTGACGCCCGCGGCGGAGTTCAACATCTACGACGACCCGGATGCGGCGCAGATCGTGTTCAAATCCGGCGTACCGCTCGTCATGTGCGGGCTGGATGTGACGATGCAGGCTGAGCTCCGCCCTGCGGACTGGGACGAGATGGCCGGATACGGCAACCGCTGCGGCGGACTCGTCAAGGAGCTGTTCGCCTGCGCGTGGAAGACGATCCAGACCGTCGGACTCACCGGCGTGGCGCAGCATGACTCCTGCCCCGTGATGTATCTGGCGCACCCGGAGCTGTTCGAAGGCCGGATGGCTGGCGTGTTCGTCGAGACGCAGGGCGCAGTCACGCTCGGCAAGACCGTCACCGACCTGCAGAGCGACAAAAAATTCGGCGTGCAGAACGCCCTCGTGCTCCTGCACCTCGACCGCGAGAAATTCATGCAGATCCTGAAAGACTGCATCCGGACGCTGCCCTGAGAAAAGAAATCCCCCGCCCGCTGCGTTTGCAGCGGGCGGGGTTTGTTTTTCTCGCTTACATCACGTCCAGGTTTTCGGGCATGACGATGGCGGCGACGATATACAGGAGAATGCCTGTGCCGCTCAGGGCCAAGGCCGCCCAGATCAGGCGGACGATCGTCGGGTCGATGCCGAAATACTCGGCCACGCCGGCGCAGACGCCGCAGATCATAATACGATTGTTGCTTTTATACAATTTCTTCATCAGAAGTTCCTCCATTTCATTTCATTGATTCATTGATATGGATTTAGACGTTGATTTTTCCGGTTTGTTCCGGGAAATCCGGATCAGAGCTCCAGGATCAGCGGCTGGCCGTCGGTCGCGAGCTGGTTTTCGTAGATCTCGACGGGGCGGCCGGTGATGCTGTCATGGTAAACGCCGTTCGGCGCCGGGAAGCGGACGAGCGCAGACGCGCCGCGGAGGCTGAACAGACCCGCAACGCGGCGGCCATTCTGCTCATAGACGGCCAGCAGCACGTCGTGCGGCAGGGCCGTGAGGGTGTAGCTGCCCTCGGCGAAGATGGGGTCGCGCTTGATTGCGGCGAGACGGGTGAGGAAGTCGGACTGGTCGCGGCCGGTCTGCCAATGGACCGGGTCCTTGTCAAACAGGGACGGCACGTGCGGATCGTCGACCTCCTGCCCGGCGTAGACGAGGGTCAGGCCGCGCTGGAAGTAGTTGAAGGCCGTCCAGTTGCGGCGCACGGTCTCCTCCGGGAGGATGTGGGCCGCGCGGGCGCGGTCATGATTTTCAAGGAAGCGGAGCTTGACATAGTTGTCGGGATAGAGCCATTCCTGGGCGTCCAGCCGGTCGGCGTACTGTGCAAGGGTGATGGTGCCTTCGAGGTAGTCCCGGAAGTAGGGGTAGACGTCGTAGTCATAGGCGGCATCGAACGCCTGATAGAGCTCGGCGTCGGACAGGCTTGCAAAGCCCTGTGCGCGGGCGGCGACGTGGAAGCCGCGCTCAACCGATTCGCACAGCCAGAAGCAGCCGGGACGGACGGTCGCGACCTCTGCGCGGGCGCGCTTCCAGAACTCCAGCGGGACGAGCGGCGCGACATCGCAGCGGAAGCCGTCGACGAGGCGGGCCCAGGTCTTGAGCGTTTCGATCTGGTAGTCCCAGAGCTCTGGGTGGCTGTAGTCCAGATCCGCTACGTCCCACCAGTCGCCGAAAGGCGGTTGCCGAGCGAGCCGTCGGGCTTGTGGTAGAACCACTCGGGGTGGTTTTCGGCCAGCCAGGAGTCGGGCGAGGTGTGGTTATAGACGACGTCGATGATGCACTTCATGCCGCGGGCGTGGATGGCGTCGACCAGATGGCGGAAATCGTCGAGCGTGCCGAACTCGGGGTTGACGGCGCGGTAGTCACGGATGGCATATGGGCTGCCGAGGCTCCCCTTGCGGTTTTTCTCGCCGGTGGGATGGATGGGCAGCAGCCAGATGATATCCGTGCCGAGGGCCTTGATGCGGTCAAGGTCGGCCTGCACGGCAGCGAAGGTGCCCTCTTTGGAGTAATTGCGGACGTAGATGGAATACAGGACCTGATTGCGCAGGGATTTTTTCGTATCGACAGCCATAAAACGGCCTCCTTTTGGTTTCATTCTACTTCGTATTTTACACAAATCATGGAAAAAGGCAAGTCGGCAAATTGAATAAAATCAGAGGGCGCAACTTCTATTGTTTTTCTGCGTCTGTAGAGAGGAAGGGACTGGTTGGGGCATATGCCCCTGCCTCCCCTCTCAGGGGAGGTGGCGCGGCGAAGCCGTGACGGAGAGGTTGTGCCGGGAAGATACGACCTCTCCGTCAGCCTGCGGCTGACAGCTCCCCTGCAAGGGGGAGCCTTTGGACTGTGCCTTCTCTTGACCTTACAAATTCTGAATGAAAAAGGAGCGACAGACATGAAAAAACTTCTTGCGATCGTATTGGCGGCGGCGTGCGCGGTATCGATGGCAGCGTGCGCGGCGAAGACGGGCGGCGATATCACGCTGCCGGAGGCATCGATGGCCGACGGGCAGCTGGCTGCGCCGCCGGAGGTGACGTCGGTGCCGTATCCGAAGGAAACGGACTATGTCAAGGACGGAAAGGTCGACTACAGCGGCTATGACAAGGCCTGCGACGACTGGCAGGCGGCCCGGCAGGAGAAGCTGCAGACCATGGTGGATCCAGCCGGCACGTGGCACACTGGTTCACCAGCAGCATCCCGGTGCTGCTGCAGGGCGCGGGAGATGAAAACCGCGTGTGCTCGCCGCTGAACGTCTACATGGCACTCGCCATGCTGGCGGCGGTGACAGACGGGCAGACGCAGGGGCAGATCCTGGACGCGCTGGGCGAAGATTCGCTGGATGAGCTGCAGACACGCGCCGCGCTGCTCTGGCAGGAGAACAGCTGGAACGACGGGCTGGTCACGAGCCTGCTCGCAAACTCCATCTGGCTGCAGGACGGGTACGAATACAACGAGGACACGCTCAAAAAGCTGGGCGAGGAGTTTTTCGCCTCGGCCTTTTCCGGGGAAATGGGCTCGGAGGACTATAACAAGCAGCTGCAGAGCTGGCTCAACGACAACACCGGCGGGCTGCTGACCGAGCAGGCGGGCAGCGTGCAGCTGCGGCCCGAGACCGTGCTCGCGCTGGTGTCGACGATCTACTACAGCGCGCAGTGGAGCGACCAGTTTTACGAGGGCGCGAACACGGAGGAGACCTTCCACGCGCCCATGGGCGACGAGACCGCGACGTTCCTGCACAGCAGCCGGTCCGGGACAGTGTACTACGGCGACGGGTTCATGGCGACGGAGCTTCCGCTGCGCAGCAGCGGGTCGATGTGGCTTTTGAAGCCGGACGCGGGCGTGACGCCGGAAGATCTGCTGCAAAGTGAGGACGCGGTGGGCTTCCTGCTGGCAAACGGCAGCTGGTCGCAGACGCAGCAGGCCGAGGTCGACCTCAGCCTGCCGAAATTTGACGTTTCATCGGATCTGGACCTTCTGGACGCGCTGGCGCAGCTCGGCATGACGGACGTGCAGACGCCCGGTGCGGCGGATTTCACGCCGCTCACGACCGCGAACCAGCTGCCGCTGGCCCTGACCGAGGCCAAGCACGCGGCGCGCGTGAAGATCGACGAGGACGGCTGCGAGGCCGCGGCGTACACCATCCTCTCGGTCTGCGAGACTGCCGCGATGCCGCCGGAGGAGATCGTGGAGTTCAAGCTCGACGAGCCGTTCCTCTTCGCCATCACCGGCGCCGACGGCCTGCCGCTGTTCGTGGGGATCGTGAATCAGGTGGGCTGATATCTTACAGGCAAAAAACGCGCGTACCGGTTCGGTACGCGCGTTTTTCAGGGGGTTTTTATTCTTTAGCCGATGCCGCCGAGGGCTGCGCCTGCAACAAGCGCTACGATGCAGAGGATGCAGTAGACATACTTGGCAAGCGGATAGAACCAGCCGCCGATGGGCTTCTGGAGGCCGTCGTTGACTTCGTCGAGAACGAATTTCTTACCGGCGACCCAGAAGAACATGATACCGGCCAGCAGAGCGCCAAGCGGGCAGATGTAGATCGAGACGACGTCCATCCACTCGGAGGTGATCTTCTGGATGAGGATTGCAATCACGCAGCCAATGACAAGGATGATGGCAGTAGCCGGGACGCGCTTGAGCTTCAGGTTATCCTGCAGGGTAGCGACCGGAGCTTCATACAGGTTGATGATGGAGCTGAGGCCGGCGAACAGGACGCAGACGAAGAAGATGACGCCGATGATCCGGCCGCCGGGCATGCCGTTGAGGACGTTGACCAGCCAGACGAACATGAGGCCGGGGCCGCCCTTCTCCAGCGGAGCGCCGCCAGCAGCCATGGCGGGGATGATGACGAAGGCAGCGAGCAGAGCAGCCAGCGTATCGAAAATCGCAACGTTTCTGGCGGAGTTGGGGATGTTTTCCTTCTTGGGCAGGTAGGAGCCGTAGATGACGGAGCCGTTGCCCGCGACGGACAGGGAGAAGAACGCCTGGCCGAAGGCGAAGATCCAGACCATGGGATTGGCCAGGCCCTTGGGGTCGAGCGTGAAGATGTACTTGTAGCCTTCGCTTGCGCCGGGCAGGAAGGCGATGTAGATGCCGAGGCCCACGAACAGGAAGAACAGAACCGGCATCATGACCTTGTTGGCCTTCTCAATGCCGCCGGAAACACCCATCGCCATGATGGCGAACGAGGCAACGATTGCAACGATGATCCACGGCAGGTTGCTGATCGCAACGATGTCGAAGTGGCCGCCGATGGCCGCCATATCCTGGCCCATGGCGTGCATATCGCCGGTGATGGCGATCGCGGTGTACTTGAAGATCCAGCCCATGACGACGGTATAGCCGATGGCCAGCGCCATGGAGCCGAGGACCGGGATGAAGCCGATGGCTTCGCCGATCTTGCGGTTGCCGCGCAGCTCGGTGCACTTACCGAACGCGCCGATGGGGCCTGCGCCGGTGGCACGGCCGAGTGCGAACTCGCCGATAACGCCGGTGGAGCCGATGAGGATGACGCAGATGAAATACGGGATCAGGAATGTCATGCCGCCCCAAAGGGAGACCATGATGGGGAAACGCCAGATGTTGCCCATGCCGACGGCGGAACCGATGCAGGCCAGAATAAAGCCCCATTTGGATTTAAAGCCGTCGCGCTGTGTGGTTGCTTGCTTATCAGCCATTACTTTTCCCTCCAATAAGAATGTTGGATTCGACTGTCACGCAGCGCCGGGAGGCCCCCGGCGCTGCGCCGTCCGGGTTTACTTACTCTTCTTTTCTTCTGATATTGCGAATTACTTTTCCTCGTTGGGATACGGCTCGAGGAACGCGTGGAAGTGGCGCATCGGAAGGTTGTGACCCCAGACGATCCGCATATTGGGGATGGACTCGCGGTCTTCATACAGAGCCTTGACGGCTGCGATGACGTAATCCAGATGCTCCTGCGTGAGACGGCTGCGGTCGATGGCAAAGCGGACGACGTTTGCCAGCTCTGCCTGCTGCTCCGGGGTCTTGAGGTCGTATTCCATGGAATAGTCGCCAAGCTCGGAGACACGGATGCCGTAGCGGCGGATCAGCTCGAGCGAGAAGCCTTCGCCTGCGAAGGTCTCGTGGCCGCGCTTGCCGTCGAAGAACTCATCCATGTTGATGTACACAGCGTGGCCGCCGGCGGCGGAAGGACGACGCCCTTGACGCCTGCCTTGTAGAAGCCCTGCGCGAGGTATTCGCACTGGGAGACATGCGCTCGTCCATGTAGTTGAAGTCGCAGCTTTCGTACATACCGACAGCAAGCGCCATGATATCACGGCCGGACATGCCGCCGTAGGAGTCGTTGCCGTAGCAGGAGATCTGCTTGACCTTCAGCAGAACGCCGACGTCGGTCTTGACGGTGCCGTCCTCGTTGAAGTCGGAGAAGTTCTGCCAGAACAGGCCTTGTCGCGGAAGGCAACCATGCCGCCCATGTTGGCGTGGCCGTCCTTCTTCGCGGACATGCAGAAGCCGTCGCAGTAGGAGAACATCTCGGTCGCGATCTCGGCGATGGACTTGTCTGCGTAGCCTTCTTCGTTCATCTTGATGAAGTAGCAGTTCTCGGCCCAGCGGGCGACGTCGAAGATCAGGGGGATGTTGTACTTGTGCGCGACGCGGTTGATCTCACGGATGTTGCCCATGGAGACCGGCTGGCCGCAGATGGGGTTGTTGGTGATGCAGGTGAAGACCAGCGGGACATTCTCGGGGCCGACAGCGGTGATGAGCTGCTCCAGCTTTTCGATGTCCATGTTGCCCTTGAACGGGTTCTTCTCGTACTTGCCTCCTTCGGGTACCTGATACAGAAGCTCCTTATGATAGAGGTTTCTGGGGATGGAGCCCATCTGCTTGATGTTGCCCTCGGTGGTGTCGAAGTGGCCGTTGGAGGGGATGGTGAAGACCTTACCCGGATGACGGGCGGCGAGGATCTTCTTGACGATCTCCATCAGAACGGATTCCGCTGCGCGGCCCTGCTGGATGATGAAGGTGTTGGGGCGCTCCATCTGGGCTGCGCCGCCGTTGAACAGGCCGCCCTCGTATTCGGGCAGGTAGACCTTCTCCATCATAGTCTCGACGTCGCGGCAGTCGGTGCGGACAAGATCGAGGATCTTCTTCCAGTTCTTCTCGCCGCCGCGCTCAAAGATGTCGCGGAAGGTGTCGAGCAGGACGTAGTAGCCGGTGTTGCGGCCATATGCCTCGTCGCCCAGGAACAGGGACGCCCACTGGTGGTTGGTCATCGCGGTGGTGCCGGAGTCGGAGAGCATATCAACCGTCAGCATGCCGGCGGGGAATGCAAACTCGTTATAATGGGTGGCCTTCAGGACGCGCTCGCGCTGCTCGACGGTGACGTCGGGAATGTCGCGGACGGCAAAGGTAAAGTGATGGGGTGCGGGGACGTTCAGCGGATATTCGTGACTCATAATACTGACCTCCATAAATTTGGCGCTGGCGCGCCGTCTGGTTTGGAGATACCCCGGTCGTCGCAGACAGCTCGCTGCCGGCGCCTGGCGGACAGTATCAATCTACAAAGTTTTGCTGCTTACAGGACTGCGATGCACTCGATCTCGACGAGCGCGTCCTTCGGGAGTCTTGCGACCTCAACTGCGCTGCGGGCGGGGCACGCGCCTTCGAAGAAGGTGGCGTAGACGCCGTTCATCGCTGCGAAGTTATTCATGTCGCTGAGGAAAACGGTCGTCTTGATGACGTTTTCCATGGCCGCGCCTGCCGCCGCGAGAACTGCCTTGCAGTTTTCGAGGGACTGACGGGTCTGCTCCTCGATGGTTGCGGGGAACGCGCCGGTAGCCGGGTCGATGGGCAGCTGGCCGGATGTGATGATCAGGTTGCCTGCCTGGATGCCCTGCGAATACGGGCCGATGGCTGCGGGTGCGTTCTGTGTTGAAATGACGGTTTTCATAAACTGTCCTCACCTCCTCATTATGATAATAGTTTATCAGCTCATTTTCATTCTGTCAATATAATTACTGTAAACCACGTGTTAAAAAAGAAAAAATTGTACATTTTAAACAATTCCAGCCTCTCATTTTTGTAGCAAGACGAGAAATTTCTTATCATGAGAAAAATTGGGTGAAAATGGACGCCCATTTTGTTGCTTTCCCCCGAAATCTATGCTAGTATGAGAATCACGGAACAGCGGACAAGGAGGGTTTCCCCATGACGGAACAGATGCTCCGGCAATATACCGTGCTGGTCGAGTATCTCGGCAAGACGCTCGGCCCGGATTATGAGGTCGTGCTGCATGAGATCCTGCCCGAAAACAGCCGCGTGGCGGCCATCGCCAACGGCTCCATCAGCGGGCGGAGCGTCGGCGCGCCCATCACGAACGCCGCGCTGCGCATGATCATGCAGAAGCAGTATGAGACGAGCGACTACAATCTCAACTATACCGGCCAGCTCGCCAACGGCAAGACCATCCGCTCGAGCACGATGTTCATCAAGGACGGCGGCAAGCTCGTGGGGCTTCTGTGCATCAATTTTGACGACAGCCGCTTCCACGAGATCAGCGACGCCATCCTCAAGCTCATCCATCCGGACGATTTCGTCCACCACCACTACTTCCCTGTCGACGCCCCGGCCAAGCAGCCGATGCAGCCGCAGCATCCCGCGCCGGATCCCGCGGAGCATTTCCAGTCCGACATGAACGGGCTGATGGAGGAGCTGTTCGACACAGTCACGAAGTCGGTCAGCGTTCCGCTCGACCGGCTGACGCAGGCGGAGCGCACGCAGATCATTGCCAGGCTCTACGACCAGGGCATGTTCGAGCTGCGCGGCGCGGTGCAGTTTACGGTACACAAGCTGGCATGTTCGCAGGCGAGCATTTACCGGTATATCAAGAAAGTCAAATCGCAGACCGAATAGGTCTGCGGCAGAAAAGAGGCCATTTTATGAGCCGCGGTGCGGAAAAGACGCGCGTCCCGCTTCTGATGCGGGACCGCTCGTTTTATCATACGTTTCTCATCCTCGCGGGCACGCTGATTCTGGAGCAGGCCGTCGTGCTGAGCGTCAATCTGGCCGACAATCTGATGATTGGCAGCTACAACGAGACGGCGCTGGCCGCCGTGGCGGCGGTCAACCAGATCGTCTTCGTGGTGCAGCAGGTGATCTACGGCGTGACGAACGGCGTAATCGTGCTGAGCAGCCAATACTGGGGCAAGCAGCAGACCGCGCCCATCCGGCGGCTGGTCTGCCTTGGGCTGCGGCTGGAGGCGGCGCTGTCGATGCTCTTTTTCACGGTGGTCTCGCTGTGGCCGGCGCAGTGCGTGGGCCTGTTCGTGACGGACGCAGCGATCATCGCCGAGGGCGTGCGGTATCTGCGCGTTATCCGCTTCACCTTCCCCTTCTTCGCCGTGACGACGGTGCTGCTGGGCGCGATGCGCAGCGTGGAAACGGTCAGTCTGGCGCTGAAGGTCTCGGTGGTGTCGCTGGTGACGAACTGCGTGATCAATTATATTCTGATCTTCGGCCGCTTCGGCGCGCCGGAGCTCGGCGTGGTGGGCGCGGCGATCGGCACGCTGGCGGCGCGGGCGCTGGAATGCGGCATCGTGTGCGTCTATGTGTTCTGCCGTGACCGCAAGCTGCAGCTGCGCGCGGCGGAGCTCGGCCGGTCGGATCCGGCGCTGCGTGGGGATTATTTCCGCACGTCGGTGCCGATCGTGCTGCAGGCGGCGATGTGGGGCGTGCTGAACGCCATCCAGACCGCCATCCTCGGGCATATGACGGCGAGTGCCGTCGCAGCCTACTCCATCTCCTCGACGGCGTTTCTGCTGCTCAAGGTCACGTCGGTGGGCGCGTGTACGGCCGCGTCGATCATGGTCGGCAAGCAGATCGGCAGCGGCGGAAAGCAGCTGCGCACGATGGTCTATACGATGCAGCTGCTGTTCGTGGGGCTCGGGGCCGCCCTCGGGATCGTGCTGTTTTTCCTGCGCATCCCACTGCTGCGCGTCTACCGCATCTCCGACGAGACGCGGTATCTGGCAAACGCGTTTTTCCTGATTCAGAGCGTGGTGCTGCTCACGATGTCCTATCAGATGCCGACGAACGCCGGGATCCTGCGCGGCGGCGGCGATACAAGATTCGCGCTGGTACTGGACCTGATCTCGTTCTGGGCGATCGTGATCCCGCTGTCGTACCTCGCGGCCTTCCGCTGGCACGCCTCCCCCATCGTCGTGGTGATGCTGCTCAATTCCGACCAGGTCTTCAAATGCATCCCCGCCTTCCTCCGCGTCAACCACTTCCGCTGGGTGCACAGTCTGACGAGAGAGGCATAAGCTCGATGGTCCCCCACCTCATCAGTCAGCCTTGCGTCTGACAGCTTCCCCTCATAGGGGAAGCCTTGGGTTATGCGCATAAAGGCCTCTCCTTCCATGGGAGGTGGCTCGGCGAAGCCGAGACGGAGAGGTCGCAGCAGATTTGTGACAACCTCTCAGTCACCTTCGGTGACAGCATCCCTACCCCTTTTGTCCCTTCGGGACATTTCCCCCTGATAGGGGGAATCGGCCCCTGGAAGGGGAGCCTTTGGTGCGTGCAAAACAATAAAATCCAATGCAAAAAGGTGCAGTCTGACAAATCCAGACTGCACCTTCTATTTTTAGCAAATATTCTAAGGCAACTAGCTGCTAATTCGGAACCTCCGTATCAGGCGGCGCGTAGTAAGACGCCCGTAGGGTGAGTCTCGTGTGGAACGACGCCTGAAACATTGGGACTTGCCTGAATTCAGAGGCAGGACGCACCAAACGCGTCCAAGCGCCCCTTTTCTCCCCCTTCTTTTCCGGCAAGACGGAAAAGAAGGGGCCGCCGGAGGCGCGTCAGAAACGACCACGACGGAACGAGCCGCCGCAAGCGACGTCTCTTATCCTCTGTGCTCGTTTCTTCCTTTCCAAACCGCAAGCGAAACTTGCGGTTTGGGTTTTTCTATGCAAATCTGCGACAACCTCTCAGTCAGCCTTCGCAGCCAGCATCCCTACCCCTTTTGTCCCTTCGGGACATTTCCCCCTGATAGGGGGAATCGGCCCCTGGAAGGGGAGCTTTTTTCTTTTATTTGAGTTCCCACTCCTTGATCTGGCTGGCCATTTCGTAGAGGCGCTCGTAGCTGTCGTAGCGGGTCTGGCCGATGCGGCCGTCGGCGAGGGCTTTTCTCACGGCGCAGCCGGGCTCTTTGCGGTGGGCGCAGTCGGGGAACTGGCAGTGACCGAGGTAGGGGGCGAACTCCGGGAAGGCGTACTGCAGCTGCTCCTTGTGGACCAGCTCCATCCGCTCGGTATCGAATGCGGAGAAGCCCGGCGTATCGGCGACGAAGGTATCGGGCGCGAGGGCGTAGAGCTCGATGTGGCGCGTGGTATGGCGGCCGCGGCCGAGCTTTTCCGACACCTCGCCGACCGGCAGCTGCAGCCCCGGGCACACGCAGTTGAGAAGGCTCGACTTGCCGACACCGGAGTTGCCGGTCAGGCACGAGAGCTTTCCGGCGAGCGCGGCGCGCAGCGCGTCGATCCCCTCCCCCGTCTCGGCGCTCGTGACGAGCACGGGGACGCCCGCTCTGCGGTAGATCTCCGCCAGCGGCTGCGCGGAGGCCAGATCGTCTTTATTGACGACGACGAGGGCCGGGACGCTCTGCAGCTGGGCGATGGCGAGCACGCGGTCGATGAGGAACGGCTCCGTCACCGGCACGGCGCAGGAGGCCAGCACGACCAGCTGGTCGATATTGGCGACGGCGGGGCGGATGAAGGCGTTTCTTGCGGGGCAGAAGCTCCTCGAGTACGCCCTTGCCCGCGCCCTGCCGCGTGATGCGGACGAAATCGCCCACCAGCGGCGACTGGTCCTGCCGCCGGAAGCGGCCGCGGGCGCGGCACTCGACGACGCCGTCCTCGGTCTGCACATAATAGAAGCCGCTCAGGGCTTTGATGATCCTGTATTGCTCCATGTATGCCTCACCCGAACGAAATGAGCTGCGAATCGTAGATCGCGCCGTCAAGATACACGTCGACCGGGAGCGTGCCCTTGCCCCGGACCGGGATCTGGAGCATGACGGCCGTGCCGTCGGTGATGGAGACGGAGGTCGGGCCATACTGCAGGGTGCCGTCAACATAGACGGTGACCTCATACAGGCCGTTTTTGCTCGGCAGCGTGACGTCGATGGTCTTTTCCACGGCCTTTTCCTGCACGACGACCTCGATCATGTTGGATTTCGTCGTCTTCGTGTTGTCGTCGAGGGAATTTTCCACGATGCAGAAATAGTAATACGTGCCGGGTACGGAGGTGTCCGCCTCGCAGGTGGTGTTGCCCTCCTTGCTGCGCGAGACGAGGGCGGCGTTGTCATAGCTGCCGTCGCGGGACATGTACCACGCGTAGCGGAGCGTGCCGTCGTCGGAGGCGTAGGCGGAGATGGAGAGCGTGAGCGGCTCATCCTGCAGGACCGCCTGATCCTGCGAGAGGTTGGTCACAACGGGGGTCGCGGCCTCCTGCGGGCCGCTCGACACGCGCAGATTGATGACGGTGTCCTTCTTGACCATCTGGCCGCCGTCGATCGACTGGAACGTGACCGTGCCTTTGGGGAGGTCACTGTCGTCGTTGCGGATGCTGCCGTTCTGCAGACCGGCCTTCGCGATGAGCGCGAGCGCTTCGTCCACGTCTTCGCCGACGAGCGTCGGGACCTCGACCAGCTCGATATCCGGCCCGAGCGAGACGACGAGCGTCACGGTCTGGCCGCTGGTGAGCGGCTCGCCGTTTGCGGGGCTCGTCTCGATGACGTAGCCCTCGGTGTAGATATCGTCCTTGCGCTCGTCGATCTGGATGTTGAGGTTCAGGCCCAGCGCGCCGAGCGTCTGCTCAGCCTTCTGCCGCGTGAGGTTCACGAGCATGGGCATGCGGACCTCGGTGGCCCCGGCGGAGACGGTCAGCTTGATGGTGCTGCCGGTCTTGGCCTGCCGGTCCGGCGCGGGCGACTGGTCGATGACGACGCCGGCCTCATACTGCTCGCTTTCGACGTAGCTGTCGACCTGGATGACGAAGTCGGGATAATCCTCCTGCCGGATATTCTCGGCGTAGAGGCCGATGAGCTTCGGGACCGGGACCTCCTCCGTCCGGCTGAACAGATCGGAGAAGAAATAGTTGTACAGGAAGTAGCAGATGACGATCACCGCCAGCGCGATGCAGACGATGCCCGCGATCACCGCGATGCGGCTGCCGCGGCGGGAGGCGTCCTGCTGGGCCTTCTTGTCCTGCTCGAGCTGCTTCTTCTTCGCCACGGCGTCGGCCAGCGCGCCCTTGACCGCGTTCGTGCGGCCGAGCGTCTTCGGCATGTAGTTGGGGTCGTTGATGAGGCGCTGGACATCGATGCTGTCGGCCTCGGCGGTAAAGTCGAAGACGATGTTCGGCTCCTTGCGGAACTCCTCAAGGTCGTGGAGCATGCGCGTGGCGGACGGATAGCGGTGCGGCAGCTCCGCGGTCATGGCGTGCATGGTGATCTGCTCGAGGCCGAGGGGGATGGCGGGATTGATCTCGCGCGGCATGGTGGGATGGCCGCTGATGTGCTGGATGGCGACGGAGACCGGCGTGTCGCCGTCATACGGCGGGCGGCCCGTCAGCATCTCGTACATGACGACGCCGAGGGAATACAGGTCCGCGCGGCAGTCGACCTGCGCGCCCTTGGCCTGCTCGGGCGAGATATAGTGGACGGAGCCGAGGGCTTCGCGCGTGAGCGTATTCTGCGCCGACGAGACGCGGGCGATGCCGAAATCGGCGACCTTGACGCTGCCATCCTTCAGGATCATGATGTTGTGGGGCTTGATGTCGCGGTGGATGATGCCGCGGCTGTGGGCATGCTCGAGCGCCTTGCAGATCTGTGTGGCGAAATGCAGCGCCTCGCGCCAGTTGAGCGTGCCCTTCTGCTCCATATACTGCTTGAGGGTGATGCCCTCGATGAGCTCCATGACGATATAGTCGATGTTGTCCGAGTGCGACACGTCGTAGACGCTCACGATATTGGGGTGCGAGAGCATGGCGACGGCCTGCGACTCGGCGTGGAAGCGCCGGCGGAACTCGGCGTCCTGCGACAGGTCCTCCTTGAGGATCTTGATGGCCACCAGGCGGTTGAGGCGGTGGCAGCGGGCCTTGTAGACGTCCGCCATGCCGCCGGAGCCGATCTTCTCCAGGATCTCATATCGGTTATCCAGCAGTTTTCCTATGTATCGGTCCATCAGTCCCGCTCCTTTCGTGTGATCTGGTTCATCTGCGCACCTCCGTCAGACTGCCGCGAGCGCAACGGTCACGTTGTCCGGTGCGCCGCGCTTTTTGGCGATGTGCAGCAGCCGCTGGCAGCAGTCGCTCTTGCTCACGCCGTGCGCGACCTCAAAGAGCATCTCCTGATCGGCCATCTCGTTGGACAGGCCGTCAGAGCACAGGAGGATGCATTCCTCCTTCCGCAGCTTGCAGATGAAGACGTCGCCCTCGACCTCCGGCTCGGTGCCGACGGCGCGGGTAATGACGTTTTTGCCGGGGTGGAGCTTGGCCTGCTCCTGCGTCAGCTCGCCGCGCTCGACCATGTAGGCGACCATGGAATGGTCGCGCGTGACGAGCGAGACGTCTTCCCGGGTAAAATGGTAGGCGCGGCTGTCGCCGACGTTGATGATGACCGCCAGGTCCCGGCTGAGGAACGCGGCGACGAGCGTCGTGCCCATGCCGGTAAAGTCCTCGCTCAGCTGCGACTGCTCATAGACCGCGCGGTTGGCCAGCTCCAGCGCGCTGCGGAGCATGGCCGCCGCCTTTTCCGGCGTCATGCCCGCCTTCTGCGTGCGGCGTACCTCGCCCGTGAAGACCTCCACGGCCAGAGAGCTCGCCACATTGCCGGACTTCGCGCCGCCCATGCCGTCGCAGACGATCATGAGCACGCGGTCGCGCGCAAACGGGACGATGGCGTAAGAATCCTGATTCTGCTGGCGGATATTGCCCGGGTCTGTCAGTCCCCATGTCTGCATGGCGGTTCCTCCTTCAGGTTTTTTCGTACTTTCTGCGCAGCTGGCCGCAGGACGCGTCGATGTCGCTGCCGAGCGTCCGGCGGAGCGTGGCGGTGATGCCGTTGGCTTCCAGAATGGACTGGAATTGATGGATGGCCTGCCGGGACGAGGTATGCAGGCCGCTTTCTGTGACGTTGTTGAGAGGGATCATGTTGACGTGCGCGCCCATACCGGCGAGCTTTTTCGAAAGCAGCTCCGCCTGCTCCGGCGAGTCGCTGACGCCGTCGATCATGGTGTATTCGAAGGAGATGCGGCGCCCCGTCTTCGCAAAATAGTCGCGGCAGGCAGCGAGCAGCGTGTCGACCGGCCAGCGGCGGTTGACGGGCATGATCTTGCTGCGCGATTCGTCGTCCGGCGAATGGAGCGAGACCGAGAGCGTCAGCTGCAGGTCCCGTTCGGCAAGCTTTTCGATCTTGTCGACCAGACCGCAGGTGGACAGGCTGATGTGGCGCATGCCGATGTTCATGCCGTCCGGGCTGTTGATGAGCTCGAGGAAGCGCATGACGTTGTCGAAGTTATCCAGCGGCTCACCGATGCCCATGAGCACGATGTTGGAGATCGGCAGGCCGGAATCGAGCTGGGAAAAGAGCACCTGATCAACCAGCTCCGACGGTTCGAGCCGCCGGACGAGCCCGCCGATCGTCGACGCGCAGAATTTGCAGCCCATCGGGCAGCCGACCTCGGAGGAGATGCAGACGGTATTGCCGTGGTGATACTGCATGACGACGGACTCGACGCAGTTGCCGTCGCGGAGCTTCCAGAGGTATTTGATCGTGCCGTCGAGCTTCGAGACCTGCTTGCGCGCGACGGAGGGGGCCGTGATGTAGTACAGCCCGTCCAGCTTCTCGCGCAGAGGCTTGGAGAGGTTCGTCATGGCGTCGAAGCTGACCGCGCCGCGGTGCAGCCAGGTAAAGACCTGCTTTGCGCGGAACTTCGGCTCGCCGATGGCGGCGAACGCGTCCTGCATCTCGGCCAGCGTCATGGATTTGAGGTCCTGTTTCATGCGTGTCTCCTCAGCTTACAGATGAAAAATCCGTCCGCCGCGTGCTTCTGCGGCAATAAGGTGGCATAACCCTCGTTCTTTAGGTCCAGCCCCGCCGGGACCGCGAACGGTTCCGGCGAAAATTCCGGGTGCGCCAGCAGGAAGGTCCGCGCGACGTCCTCATTTTCTTCCTTCCGGACGGTGCAGGTGCTGTAGAGCAGCGTGCCGCCGGGACGGACGTAGCGGCAGACGTTTTCTAAAATCGCGGTCTGAATGGCGGGCAGGCGCTCAATGGCGTCCAGCGGCTTATAGCGGATATCCGGCTTTTTGCGGATGACGCCGAGGCCGGAGCACGGCACGTCGGCGATGACAAGATCGAAGCCGTTTTCCAGTGCCGGGTCAAATTCCGCAGCGCTGCGCGTCTCGGCTTTCAGGATGGAGATCCCGAGCCGGGCGGCGTTTTTTTCAATGAGCGCGATCTTATGCGGGTGTAGGTCGCACGAAAGGATGCTGCCCGTATTCTCCATCTGCATGGCGGCGGCGAAGCTTTTGCCGCCGGGGGCCGCGCAGCAGTCGAGCACGCGCATCCCGGGCGCCGCGCCGGAGGCGAGCGCCGCGAGCTTTGCCGCCGGGTCCTGCACGTAGACCGCGCCGGACTGGAACAGCGGCAGCGCCTCGAGATTGCCCGTTCCGGAGACGAGGAAGCAGCCGGGCAGCCACGGGTGCGGTTCATACGGGATCTGCGCCTCGTCCAGCGCGGAAGCGATCTGCTCCGGCGCGGCGATCAGGGGGTTACACTGCAGGGCGGTCTTCGGGATGTCGTTGTCAGCGGCAAGGAAGGCCTCGAGCGTTTCTTCGTCCATGGACGCGCGCAGGCAGTCGACGAGCGGCTGGGGGTGGGAATATTTTGTCGCGAGGTCCTGCGGCGCGGCGAGCGTGTCCTTCTGCCGCGCGAGCGCGCGCAGCGAGCCGTTGACCAGCCCGGCGGCGCGCTTGTTGGCATAGGTCTTGTCTGTTCGACGGCCTCATTGACGGCGGCGGAAACGGGGATCTTGTCCAGAAACAGGATCTGGTACGCGCCGAGGCGCAGAATATCGAGCACGACCGGCTGCAGCTTTGCAAGCGGCGAGGAGACCACCTGCGCCAGATCAAAGTCCAGCAGCAGCCGGTTCTGCACCACGCCGTACACGAGCCGCGCGGCCAGCGCCGCGTCGCGGCGGCTGAGGCGGTCGCGGGCGATATACTCTTTGAGTGCGCCGTCGGCCCAGGCATTCTGCCGCCGGATGGCGATAAGCGCCGAAAGCGCAGTCGTTCTTGCGTTCATAGGTACCTCGTTGAGGGGATTTCAATACTGAATCGCGGGGCGTTCTGCCCCAAAGGCTCCCCTTCCAGGGGCCGATTCCCCCTATCAGGGGGAAATGTCCCGAAGGGACAAAAGGGGTAGGGATGCTGGCTGCGAAGCAGACTGAGAGGTCGTCACAAATTTGCTGCAGCCTCTCCGTCTCGGCTTCGCCGAGCCACCTCCCCTGAGAGGGGAGGCTTTGGACTTGCGCACTCTCGAGGCTCCCCTTGTCAAGGGGAACTGGCGCGGAGCACCTGAGGGGTTAACCCGCCGCAGCGGGTGGCTTCCCCTATGAGGGGAAGGCTTTGAGGTAGTCAGATCGTGATCGGGTGGCCGCGGAAGTAGTCGGGGGCGGGCATGCGTTTGCCGCCTTGGGCCTGGAGCTCGCGGACGAGCACCACGTCGCCGCCGCGGCAGGCGACGAGCAGGCCCTTCTTTGTCAGCGCGACGAGCGCGCCGGGGGCTTTTTCGGTCTTCTGATCGGTATATTCCACGCGGTAGATCTTGAATTCCGTGCCGCCGAGCGTGGCCGTGGCCACGGGCCAGGGCACGAGGCCTCGCACCTGATCGACGATATATCTTGCGGGCTGGTCCCAGTCGATGGGGCTCTCGTCCTTGCGGAGCATGGGAGCGTAGGTCGCGCGGGAAGGATCCTGCGGGATGCGCTTTGCGGTCCCATTTTCGATGGCGCGGACGGTATCGGCGCAGAGCGGCGCAGCGATCGCGGCCAGGCGGGCCATGAGCTCCTCCGAGGTCTCCAGCGGCTGGATGACGGTCTTCCGGATCTCGATGATATCGCCCTCGTCCATCCCCGCGGACAGATACATGGCGGTGACGCCCGCCTCGTCGCAGTGATTCAGGATCGAGCGCTGCACCGGGGCGGAGCCGCGCAGCTCCGGCAGGATGCTGCCGTGCATGTTGATCGCGCCGTGGGTCGGGATATCGAGCACAGCCTGCGGCAGAATCTTGCCGTAGGCGACGACGACCAGCAGGTCGGGCTTCAGCTCCCGCAGCTGCTGCACCGTCTGCTCCTCCCGGAACGACTGCGGCTGATAAACCGGCAGCCCCACGGACTCGGCATACGCCTTGACCGGGGACGGCAGCAGCTTCATGCCGCGGTTTTTGGGCGTGTCGACCTTGGTGTAGACACCCACGATGTCAAAGCCCTCGGTGTGCAGGGTTTCCAGACAGGCCCGGGCAAAGTCGGGCGTGCCCATGAAGACGAGTCTCATCAGCCTTCGTCCTCCTCATTGTCCGCTTCCTGCTGTTCCAGCGCCGCAAGCTCCTCGGGCGTGAGCATCTTTTCGGCGATCTCGGTGTACATATGGCCGTCGAGATGGTCGATCTCGTGCAGGAAACAGCGGGCAAGGATCTCGTCGCCCTCGTACTCGTACCAGTCGCCGTTGCGGTCCTGTGCGCGGACGACGACATGCTCCGGCCGGGTGACGATGCCGTATTTGCCGGGCAGACTCAGACAGCCCTCCAGCCCGGTCTGCGTTTCCTCGCTGACCTCGACGACCTCGGGGTTCACAAGCTCGATATCCTCGTCGCCCGCGTCGACGACGACCACGCGGCGCAGGATGCCGACCTGCGGCCCGGCCAGACCGACGCCGTTGGCATCGTGCATGGTCTCGATCATATCCTCGATCAGGATGGCCAGCTTCTGGTCAAATTTTGTGACAGGGCGGCAGACCTTGGTCAGGATCGGGTCGCCGACGGTAACGATCTTTCTGAGTGCCATGGTAAAAACTCCTTAGTTATACGAATTGATATCGATCAGGGCGGTCAGGCCCCTGTTTTGCCGGTCTTTGGAGAACTCCGCGAGCACAAAGGCGAGCAGACGGCGGATGGGCGCGGTATTTCTGCACACGAGCGTCAGCTGATAGCGGTAGGAATAGTTGACGCGGGCGACCGGCGCGGGGGCCGGGCCGAGCAGCTGCGCCGGTTCCCGGCAGTAGGGCTCGCGCTGCAGATTTGCCGCCAGCGCGTCGCGCAGGCGGACGCTGGCCTGGATGAGGCCGCGCTCCTCCAGCCCGGCGACGGTGATGGTGAACAGGTCCGAGAACGGCGGGCAGCTGCGGAGCTTTCGCATCTGCAGCTCCATGTCGTAGAACGCGTCGTAGTCCTGCCGGGCGGCCAGCTGCAGCACGGGATGCTCCGGCGTCATGGTCTGGATCATGGCGCAGCCGCTATCCGCGCCGCGGCCGGAGCGGCCGACGACCTGCGTGATGAGGGAGAACGTGGTCTCCGCCGCGCGGAAGTTGTCGACGTAGAGGCTCATATCCGCGTCCAGCACGCCGACGAGCGTGACGGACGGAAAATCGAGGCCCTTGGCGACCATCTGCGTGCCAAGCAGGATCGGGATCTGCTCGTCGCGGAAGCGGCGGAGCATCGCTTCGTGGCCGCCGGAGGCGGCGACGGTATCCGCATCCATGCGCAGAACTGCCGTATCCGGGAACAGAGCCTTCAGCTCCTGCTCGACCTTCTGCGTGCCGCTGCCGACGGCCTTCATCGCGCCGCCGCATTTGGCGCAGCGCGCGTGCGCGGGCTCGGAGTAGCCGCAGTAGTGGCACATCAGGCGGCGGCCCGCGGAATGGTACGTCAGGTGGACGCTGCAGCGCGGGCACTGCGGCACGTCGCCGCAGTCCATGCAGACGAGGAAGCGGCTGTTGCCGCGGCGGTTGAGGAAGAGGATGGACTGCTTGCCGTCCAGGATGGCGTCGCGGACACCCTCTTCGAGCTCGCGGCTGAGATCCAGATCGTTCCCGGCGCGCAGCTCCTGCTTCATATCGATGAGGCGCGCGGCCGGAAGGGCGCGGCCATTATAGCGGGTTTTCAGCGTGTAGAGGGTATAGACGCCGGTCTTCGCGAGATACATGGTCTCGATCGACGGCGTGGCGGAGCCGAACAGGACGAGCGCGCCCGCCTTGGCCCCGCGGTAAAGGGCGATCTCCCGCGCGTGATAGCGCGGGGCGTTTTCGGATTTATAGGTGTGCTCCTGCTCCTCATCGAGAATGAGAAGGCCGGGCTTCTGCAGGGGCGCAAAGACCGCCGAGCGCGTGCCGACCACGACTCTGGCCTCGCCCCGGGCGATGCGCCGCCACTCGTCGTAGCGTTCGCCGACGCGCAGGCTCGAGTGGAGCACGGCGACGGTCTTGCCGAAGTGCGCGGTCATGCGGCCGAGCAGCTGCGGGGTCAGGGCGATCTCAGGCACCAGGAGCATGGCGGAGCGGCCCTCGTCCAGCGCTTTCTGGATGAGCGCGACGTAGACGGCGGTCTTGCCGCTGCCGGTCACGCCGTAGAGCAGGGCCGCGCCGGGCTTTTCGCGCTCCATCTGGGCAGATAAGCCGTCAAAGGCGGTCTGCTGCTCGTCCGTGAGCGTGATGGGCTCCGCGGGGGGCGGCAGCTCCTGCTTCGGGCTGCGCAGCACCTCGCGCTCCTGCTGCTCGAGAAGACCAAACTTGCAGAGCCGAGTGACAGTCTGCATGCTCGCGCCGGTCAGGGCGCAGATCTCGCGGCAGGGGCCCGCGCCGATGGCGCACAGCAGCCGCAGCACGGCCGCCTGCAGCGGCGCGGAGGTCTGCTTTTTGGCGGCGAACTGCTCCGCTTCCTCCGCGCTGACGGCGAGGGCGGCGATCTTGACGGTCTTGCCGCCGGTCTTCTGCGTCAGCTCAGCGTCCGAGCGCAGGAGCTTCCGCCTGAGCAGCTGCTGCACCGCCGTGTCAAAGACCTGCGGGGACGAAAACTGCTGGCGGAGCGTGCGCTCCGGCGCGCTGCCGCCGAATTCCTGCAGCAGCTGCACGAGCCGGGCCGCGTCGGAATTGGCCATGCCGGGCGGCAGCTTGTCCTGCGCGCCGGGCGCGAGCGTCAGGGTCTTCTTCTCCGCAAACCAGAAGCCCGCGGGCAGGATGGCCTTGACGGCCTCATAAAACGTGCAGAAATAGCGCTCCTTCATGAACGCGGCCAGCTGCAGCTGTGCCTGCGAGAGGATGGGCGCGTCGTCCAGCGCGCGCTCGATGACCTTGAGGTCCCGCTGCGCGGTATCCTGCAGCGCGAGCACGACGGCCTCCGACCGGCGGTTGCCGCGCCCGAACGGCACGAGCACCCGCAGCCCCGGCTGCACCTGCATGCCCTCCGGCACGCGGTAGGAATAGGGCTTATCGATGGCATAGACCGCCGCTGCGACCGCGAGTTGTGCGATCATGGCCATTCTCCTTTCCGGTGAGCTGATCGTCATGGCTTTTCCTATAAGGGGAAGCCTTGGGCGGTGCGCACTCCAAAGCCTCCCCTTGCAGGGGGAGGCGGCTCGGCGCAGCCGAGACGGAGAGGTCGTATCAAATCTGCGGCAACCTCTCAGTCGGCCTGCGGCTGACAGCATCCCTACCCCTTTTGTCCCTTCGGGACATTTCCCCCTGATAGGGGGAATCGGCCCCTGGAAGGGGAGCCTTTCTTTTGCAACGAATGAAGGCGCAGGGGGCGGGCCTGCGCCTTTGGATCAATGTCTGTATTTGTCGTCGAGCGTGGCCTTGAGCGAGCCGGCGGCGACCTCGCGGATGGCGAGCGTCACGGGCTTCTCCTCGAGCGGCTCATGCGTGAGCTCGGATTCGATCGACAGCTGCCGGGCACGGTGCGCCACGACGTTGACGAGCAGATAACGGCTGTCCACATTCTTGAGAAGTTCCGACATTGCGGGGTAAAGCATTAGAGTTCCTCCTTTATGCAATGGATGCGATCCATCATTTTACACTTTTCTGCGGTCATGATCGCCAGCAGCTCCGCTGCGGCATGGCCGACCGTATCGTTGACGACGAGATAGTCGTACTGGTATGCCTGGCTGTATTCCCATTTTGCCCGTTCCATGCGCTTTTCCATCGCCTCCGGGCTCACGTCGCCGCGTTTTTCGAGCCTGCGGCGGATCTCGGCGAGCGAGGGAGCCGTCAGGAAAACGAGCACAGCCTCGGGCAGGCGCTTTTTGATGTTCAGCGCGCCGACGACATCGACGTCCATGACGACATCGGTCCCGGCCTCGAGCGCCTCGCGGATGGGGGCCAGCGGGGTGCCGTAGTAGTTGCCGACGTACTCCGCGTGCTCGAGCAGCTCGCCGTTTTCGATCATGGTCTCAAACTGGGCGCGGGTCACGAAATAATAGCTCTTGCCGTCGACCTCGCCCGGGCGCATGGGCCGGGAGGTCGCGGATATGGAATACTGCACCCGCTCGCGCTGCTGCACGACGCTGTTCAGGACGGTATTTTTTCCGACGCCCGAGGGGCCGGACACCGCAAACAGTTTTCCCTTCATGGCTGTACGCTCGTCTCCTCTGCATTCTTTTCTTCCATGCGCGCGGCAATGGTCTCCGGCGTGACGGACGAGAGGATGACATGATCCGTGTCCATCAGCAGAACGGATTTCGTCCTGCGGCCGAACGACGCGTCGAGCAGCATCCCGCGCTCGCGCGCCTCCTGCACGACGCGCTTGATGGGGGCCGAGTCCGGGCTGACGACAGCCAAAATCCGCCCCGCCGCGACGGCGTTGCCGAAGCCGATCGAGATCAGTTTCATAGTTTCCTCCGCTTACTCGATGTTCTGCGTCTGCTCGCGGATCTTTTCCAGCTCCGCCTTGAGCTCGACGACGGTCCGGGCCTGCTCGAGATCGTTGCCCTTGGAGCCGATGGTGTTCGATTCGCGGTTGAATTCCTGCAGCAGGAAATCGAGCTTGCGGCCGATGGGGCCGCCGGATGTCAGCATCTGATCGAGCTGATCGAGATGGCTGCGCAGGCGGACGGTCTCCTCATCCACGGCGATCTTGTCGGCGTAGATGGCGGCCTCCTGCAGGATGCGGCCTTCGTCGATATTCGTCTGGCCGAGGACCTCCTGCATCTTCTCCGTCAGCCGCGCGCGGTACTCTGCGAGCGTGACGGGGCTTCTGGCCTCGACCTTCTCGACGAGGGACAAAACGGTCTTCGCGCGGCTGCGGAGGTCTGCCTCCATGGCCGCGCCCTCTTTTTCGCGCATGGCGTTGAACTTCGCCAGCGCCTCTTTGACGACGGACAGGATATCGTCCGTCAGCTTCTGCTCGTCCTCCTCCTGCTTCTCCACGACGAAGACGTCGGGCATGCGGGACAGGGCGGTGACGGAAATATCATCGCGCACGCCGTAATCGGCGGCGATGGACTTGAGTGCGGCGAGATACCCTTCGAGCACGGGCTTATTGAGCGAGATCTGCAGGCTGGTGTCGGCCGTCACGTTGACGGTGATGAACAGATCCAGCTTGCCGCGGTTCACGTTTGCCTTGATGAGGGACTTGACCGCGTCCTCGGCAAAGCCGTAGACGCGCGGGAGCTTGACGTTCAGATCCAGATAGCGGTTGTTGACCGCCCGCATCTCGACGGTGATCTCCCGGCCGTCGATGGTTTTTTCCGCGCGGCCGTAGCCGGTCATACTTCTGATCACGTTGCGTTCCTTCCTTTCTATTCTTCCGCTGTGGCCGGTGCGAGGTTGGCGGCGATGGAATACTGGCCGATGGCGCCCGCGGAGTCATAGCCGTCGACATACACGCTGACCGGCACCTGATAGGTGCCCTCCTGCGTGTAGCCGCTCATATCCGCGACGATGCGGATATTGCCCGCGAGGATCTTCTGCGCGTCCGCAGCGTCGGCACGGATGGTGACCTGCACCTGCTGGGAAAGGCTCGTGGCCTTGAATTTTTCTTCGTTGACGCCGATGAAGACGATGTTGGTCGTCCGCAGCGTCTTGATCTGCTTGCCGTGGATGATGACGTGGATGGAGACCTCCTCCTGCCCGGAGACGTTCTTCACGTCGTTGGGGATGAGGATGGTGCGCGTGATGGTCTCGTCGTTGCTCGAGAGGGTGGAAAGGTCGATGGGTTCGAGCTGGATGGAGTTGAGCCCGTCGAGCACGGTCACGTCGCCGGAGAGCGTGACAGCCTGGATGTCCGCCGTGTAGGTCACGTCGGTCTCGGCCTTTGCGCCGCCGCCGTCGATGAACTCCACCTCGAGCGGCACGACCTTGTACTTGACGATCTTCATCGTCACCTCGACCGCGTCGGCGCTGAGCGTCAGCTCGGAGGTGTCGACCTGATTGCCGTCCTTGTCGAGCAGGACGTAGAGACGGTCTCGGTGATGGTCTTATCGACGTTGCTGCGGTCGAGCGTGACCTGGGCGCAGTCGATGGTACCCACGATGGATTCCGGGCCTTCGACGGTGATGGAGTCATAGTCGAAGCTCGTGCTGTCGAGCATAAAGCCCTCGGCGATGCGGACGTTGGAGAAATCGCCCTTGACCTCGACGGACTTGCGGATCTGCCGCTCGACGGTGAAGGTGATGCTGGTGGGGGTCTTGTCCGCCCGGGTGATGGAGGAGGCGGAGACGGCGCTGGGGAGCGTGATGTCGTAGGTCATGGTGTATTCCTTGGTGCTGCGCACCTTGGACACGTCGACGACGGCCTTGATCTCGTCCTTATGCTGGTCGAGCGTCTTGAGATCGGCGTTTTTGCCGTAGAAATGCACGGAGACGAACTCCTGATAGTCGCCGGTGATGACCAGCCCGTGGTCCTCCTGCAAAACCTCCGCGCCGGAGAACGTCACGGGGATGTTGCCGATGACAAGATCGACGTCCGGATTGACGACGGTCATGACGTAGACCCACAGGCACATGGCCGCAAGGACGGAGACGATCAGGGAGAAGAGTTTGCTTTTCATTTGGGACCGTCCTTCCTTGTGAGGCTTGCTGCGAGCTTTTTGAAGAGAGACTTCTTCTCGGTCTCATCCGCGATCAGCTCGTTGGACAGCAGCTTCTGCAGCGTCTGGGGGGCCAGATGGCGCTTGAGCATGCCGCCGATGGCGACGGAGATCGTGCCGTTTTCCTCCGACACGATGACGACCACGGCGTCGGAGACCTCGCTGGTGCCGACGCCCGCGCGGTGGCGCGTGCCGAGGTCGCCGGGCAGGTGCGGATTGTCGCTCAGGGGCATCACGCAGCCCGCGGCCGCGACGCGTCCGCCGCGGACGATGACCGCGCCGTCATGCAGGGGGGAATTTTTGAAAAACAGGTTGCGCAGCAGCTGCTCGGACAGCTGCGCGTCGACGATGGTGCCGGTTTTAAAGTATTCGTCGAGCGGCGTCTCGCGTTCGAACACGAGCAGCACGCCGACGCGCTCGCGCGACATGATCTCGCAGGCCTGCACGGTGGCGTTGACGGCGCTCTGCTCGATCGAGGCGGTGGATTCGGTGGAAAGCAGGTGGAAATGCAGCTGCGCGCCGACCCGCTCGAGCGCGCGGCGCAGCTCGGGCTGGAAGACGATGATGAGGGCGATCGCGCCGACCTCAAGGATCTTATTGAGCAGCCAATTTAATGTATAGAGATTCAGAACGTCTGTCAGCAGCGTGATGGCGAGCAGAAGCAGGATCGCGCGGGCCACGCGGGCCGCGCTGGTCGAGCGGATCAGACGCAGGAGCGAATAGAAGATGATAGAAACGACCAGGATATCGACAATATCTGTGATCCCGATCGCCGGGACCTGATACAGAAGATTCTGGAAGAATTCTCGGATCGTAGCCATAGGGTCATTCTCCCACTGATACTTATAGATAGTTTAAATTATACTCCATCTTCTCCCCCGGCGCAAGCCCGGGAGGGAAGAAAGTTTTGGGGAAGTTTGGCGGCGGGCCGGCGTGAAAAAAATCCCACGATTTTTCAGAAAAGGCTTGCTATTTGGCCGGATATCTGATATGCTTGGCACAAGAGCCAAGCAATTGGCATGCAAGCTTATCTGCAATGGGGTACCCCATTGCACCGGGAGGGGACCTCCCGGTGCGATCCCCGTCCGTCTGCCCGCCGGGTACGGGATACAGACGCAGGAGGAAACCGCATGAAAAGACGACTCTTCGCGCTCGCCCTCGCCCTGCTGCTGGCAGTCTCCCTGCCGGTCTCGGCCCTGGCCGCGACTTGGTATCTGGAGGATGGCGATATCATCATCCGTGCCACGAAAGACCGCCAGACCGTGTCACAAGGCGAAAAAACCGAAATCGACAATGCACCGGTCATCAAGCAGAACGAACAGAACGACAGCAGCACGGCAACAGACAAAACGATCAAAATCGAGACCACTGGCGGCGCAACGGCAGATGTGACCATTGAGAATGTGAACATCAGCAGCGGCGGCGACGCCATCGACGTCGGCAGCTCCAGCGCAGACATCACGCTGGAAGGAGAAAACAAGATTTTCTCCGAATCCGGCTCCGCCCTGCACGTCTCCAGCGGCAATGTGACCATCGACGGCAACGGCTCGCTGGAAGCCGGGAACGGCGATGAAACCGCTTACAGCCAAGGTGCCAAGATCGGCAGCCACGAGGACGAAGATATGTCCGGCAGCATCCACATTACAGGCGGCGCAACTGTTACTGCAAAGCGTGACTCTGGTTACGGAGATGGCGCGGGCATCGGTTCTGGCAATAATGGCGATATGTCCGGCAGCATTACCATTGACGGAAACGCAAACGTTGACGCTATCGGCAGTTATGACGGTGCTGGTATCGGTGCTGGTAATGGCGGCAAGATGTCCGGCGACATCACCATCGGCGGCAACGCACAGGTAACTGCAGCGAGCGAAAGCGACGGCGCTGGTATCGGCTCTGGCTGGACGGGGGATATGTCCGGCAATATCACCATTGGCGACAGCGCACAGGTGACCGCATGGGGTGACGACGAGGGTGCCCCGGTATCGGCTCTGGTGGGGAAGGCGCTGTGTCTGGAACCATCACCATCGGCGGCAATGCGCAGGTGACTGCGGGAAGTGGCGAAGATGGTGCAGGCATCGGTGCTGGTGGGGATAAGCTCATGGAAGGACTGATCATCATCCAGGACAACGCGCAGGTCACCGCCATTGCGGGTAGCCAAGCCGCTGCCATCGGCAGTGATGCCAAAAAAGAGATGACCGGAACCATTCTCATCATCGGGAATGCGCGTGTTACTACAGGTATTCTCAACGATAATGATGACGTCGACTTTGATTACAATACGAAAGAGATCACATACACGCTGGATACGGATGCCGTCGGCCGCATCGGCGACGGTCAGGGTTCCAACCATGAGAGCGCCAACGGTCATTACGTGATCGGGTCGGATGTGACGATCAACGGTATCAGCGGCAGCGATATTGAAAATCTGAAAGACTACGTCAACATGCGTCTGAACAGCAACGACGATCCGGAAAACCTGACCAGGCTGGACATTCGCAGCGAAAACGGCAAATTTACCGTAGAGGCATCCGGTGAAGGCACGGTCGAAAAGATCCTCTACGGCGGCAGCGAGACCGTCCCCACCGCGCCGGGCACGTATCCCGTCACCTGCGTGGTACAGTTTGGCGACGAGACGCTCGAATTCCAGATCGGCACGTTCATTGTCCCCGAGCCGCCCGCGGAAGCTGCGCAGCCCGCGCCCGTCTACCATGTGACGGACAAGGACGGGAATCAGATCTCTTATACCGCGGCCCGGGAGGGCGGCGTGCTGACCATCCGGGTGGATGCGGCCTACGCGCGGCTGACGCTCACGGCAGACGAAGCGCAGGCGCTGACGGCGCAGGGCGTGGAGAAGGTCGTCTTCATAACGACCGGCGCCACCTCCGCCTTCCGCCCCGCCGACCTCACCGCATACAAGGACGAAGCCCCGTTCGTCCTGACCCACGACGGCGAAACGGTCACCTTCACCGCGGGCGAGACCGACCTCGCGTCCCTGCTGCTGCAGGCGTGACATTTTAATAGACAAAAGCCTTCCCCGGATGGGGAAGGCTTTTGGTTTTGCGGCGCGCCCCCAAAGCCTCCCCTTCCAGGGGAGGTGGCTCGGCGCAGCCGAGACGGAGAGGTTGCTGCAAATTTGCGACGACCTCTCAGTCAGCCTTGCGGCTGACAGCTCCCCTGCAAGGGGAGCCTTGGATGGTGCACATCCCCCAGGGGAAGCCATGGGCGGGCGCAAGCCCAAAGGCTCCCTCGTCAGAGGGAGCCTTTCGTTGTCAGGATCTTCCGCAGGATCCGGATGGTCTGGTCGATCTCGCGTGTCGTGTTGAAGGCGGAGGGGGTGAGGCGGAGGGTGCCGGTGGTGAGGGTACCGGCAGATTCGTGGGCCAGGGGGGCGCAGTGGAGGCCGGCGCGGGTGCAGACGCCGTGCTCCGCGAGCCGGGCCGCCAGCGTCTCGCAGTCCATCGTCTCCGCGCGGACCGAGAGCGTGCCGCTCTGCCCCTCCCCCGTATAAACATGCACGCCGTCAAGGCCCTGCAGCCCGGCCGCGAGCTGCGCGCGCAGCCCGGCCTCATGGGCCAGCAGCCGCTCCGGCCCCTGCTGGCGCACGAAGCGCAGTCCCGCGGCAAGACCGCAGATGCCGCAGACGTTCTGCGTCCCGGCCTCGGCGTGGTCCGGCAGCTCCTGCGGCATGTCGGGCAGGCGCGAGGCGCTGCCGCTGCCGCCCTCCAGAAGCGTGTCGGGCGTCCGGCCGCAGAGCAGGAGGCCGGTCCCCTGCGGGCCGTAGAGCGCCTTATGTCCCGGCATACAGACGAAGGCCGCGCCAAGTGCTTCCAGACTGACCGGCAGCAGCCCCGCCGACTGCGACGCGTCGACGATCAGCGGCACCCGCCGCGCGCGGCAAAGCGCCGCGATTTCCTCCAGCGGCAGGATATAGCCGAAGACATTCGACACATGCGTGCAGATCACGGCCTGCGTATCGGGCGTGACGGCGGCTTCAAAGGCGGCGAGGGTATCCGCCGGGTCAAACAGCCTGCGTCCGGCGACGATCATCTCCGCCCCGATGTGGTGCAGGGGGCGGACGACCGCGTTGTGCTCAAAGCCGGAGATCACGGCGCGGCCGCCGGGCCGCACCAGCGTCTTGATTGCAAGATTGAGCGCGTGCGTGGCGTTCATGGTGAACACGACCTGCTCCGGCTGGGCTCCAAACAGCTCTGCCGCGAGCACGCGGCAGTCATAGACGGCGTCCGCGGCCCGCATGGCGGGCGCGTAGGCCCCGCGGCCGGGCGTAGCCATGCGGCGCAGGGCGCTCTGCATGTGGTAGGCCACCATCGGCGGCTTCTGGAGCGTAGTGGCTCCGGCGTCAAGATAGATCACAGCGCCGCCTCCTCCAGATACCCGTTCGGGTGCATCCGGTACGCGCCGGAGACCGGGCTGTTCCACGCACGCAGCAGCTGCGCGGCGTGGACGCCGTCCGCGCCGTCCACATACAGCGCCCACGTGCAGCCGAGGCCGGAGATCTCCGGCGGCGCGCGGCGCAGCTGGGCCCGCAGGCCCGATTCATACAGGATCCGCCGGCCGGACTGCGCCGCCGTCTGGCTGCGGAACGTAAAGAGATAGGAAAACATGGTCATCTCCTCCCGCTTCATCGTATGCGCCGCCCGCGGGATCTGCCACGATTCGTCAAAATTATATTTATTCAAAAAAAGTTCATATTTATTCTTGACATTTCCGCACGCGCCGGTATAATAAAACACGTTATGAGAGAGGCTGCGGCTGACAGGAGTAGGGCGCGTATCCGGCGGGAACCGGGCGTCTGAAAGGGGAAGCCGCCGAAGAGCCGGCGCCGTTCCCGCAGCGCCGGTACCTGGGACGCAGGAGAAGATCCTGCGGACTGTCACGAGGCTTGCCTCCGTGGAGAGCTGTCATGCACAAACAGGGATGTTTTGTTTGCGTCATGATGGAAGATCATGACGCATTTTTATTTGGGAGTGACATCCATGAAAAAGAACACCTGGAAAACCGTTCTGACGGTCGTCGTCCTGCTCGCCCTTGCGGCGGCGCTGGTCGTGGCCGCCGTCGAATGCGCGAACGGCGCGTCGCTGGCCAACACGGCCTGGTCGCTGCTGCCGCCGGTCATTGCGATCGTGCTGGCGCTCATCACAAAGGAAGCCTACAGCGCGCTGTTCATCGGCGTTCTGGTGGGCGGCCTGTTCACCTGCGGCTTCGCGCCCGTGGCGACGCTCGACACCATTGTCAATGACGGCCTCATCGCCGCCATCTCCGGCAACGCGGGCATTTTCCTGTTCCTCGTGCTGCTGGGCATTATTGTCGCGCTGGTCAACGCGGCGGGCGGCTCGGCCGCCTTTGGCCGCTGGGCCGAGACGCACATCAAGACGCGCGTCGGCGCGCAGCTGGCGACGTTCGTGCTCGGCGTGCTGATTTTCATCGACGATTATTTCAACTGCCTGACCGTCGGCTCCGTCATGCGCCCGGTCACGGACAGCCACAAGATCTCCCGCCCCAAGCTGGCTTATCTGATCGACGCCACGGCGGCTCCCGTGTGCATGATCGCGCCGATCTCGTCCTGGGCGGCGGCAGTTTCCTCCACGGCGGCGGGCCTCGACACCGGCATGAGCGGCATCGAGCTGTTCGTCAAGGCTATCCCCTACAACCTCTATTCCATCCTGACCTTCGTCTTCATCCTCGCGCTCGTCGCCATGCGGTTCGACTACGGCCCCATGCGCCAGTTTGAAGACCGGGCTGCCAAGGGCGATCTGGCCGCGCTGGCCAGCGAAGATGACGAAAAGGCGAACCCCAACGGCCGCGTGATCGATCTGATCCTGCCGGTCCTCGTGCTGATCATCACCTGCACGGTCGGCATGATCTATGTCGGCGGCTTCTTCGGCGTCGACGCCTGGGGCGGCACGGACTGCGCGGGCGATTTCATCAGTGCCTTCGGCAACACCGACGCGTTCATCGGCCTGCCCTGGGGCGGTCTGATCGCGCTCGTGCTGACGGTCATCTACCTCGTCGCGCGCAAGGTCCTGTCCTTCAAGGAAGCGATGGAATGCATCCCCAAGGGCTTCATCGCCATGGTCCCGCCGATCATCATCCTGACGCTGGCCGTCTCGCTGAAGACCATGATCAACTCCCTCGGCGCGGACGTGTACGTCCACGATCTGATGTTCGCCGCGTCTGAGTGGCTGTACAGCATGCTGCCCGCCGTGATCTTCGTTGTGGCCTGCATTCTGGCCTTCGCCTCCGGCACGAGCTGGGGCACGTTCGGCATCCTGATCCCGATCGTCACCGCCGTCTTCCCTGCTGACAGCAAGCTGCTCATCATCGGCATCTCCGCCTGCTGCGCGGGCGCTGTCTGCGGCGACCACTGCTCCCCCATCTCCGACACGACCATCATGGCCTCCGCCGGTGCGCAGTGCGAGCATCTGAACCACGTCACGACCCAGCTGCCGTACGCCGTCACAGTCGCCATCGTCAGCTTCGTCGGCTTCATTGTCGCGGGCTTCGTGCAGAACGTGTTCGTCACGTGGGCGGTCGGCATCGTGCTGCTGCTCGGCGCGCTATTCCTGATCCGCGCGATCGAGCGGAAAAAGGCCGCCTGAGTCCCCATTTCATACGAAAAGCCCCTCTGCCGGACGGCAGAGGGGCTTATGTTTCTGCTGCTTATTTCTCCACGATCTCCAGCAGCTCCATGGGACATGCCTTGACGCAGATGCCGCAGGCGGTGCACTTGCTGGAATATGGGGTGTTTTCGTCCTTGACGATCAGGCCGAAGGGACAGGCCTCGACGCACTTGCCGCAGCCGGTGCAGAGCTTGCGGCTGATCATCCAGACGCCCTTCGGGTTCTGGGTGATGGCGCCGGAGGGACAGGCTGCGGCGCGCACTTGCCGCACTGGACGCAGACCATGGGCTTGACCGTGTCGTTCCGCTGGACGATCTTCAGCGCGGCCTTGTCGGGGTGGAATTCCTTATAGTAAGCGTTGGAGCAGGCGCGGACGCACTCCAGACAGGCCATGCACTGCACGCCTTTTTTGATGGACAGCTTTTTCATGAGCGTTCTCCTTCTCATTTTGATCTTTTTTCATTATACAATATAAATGAAAACTTTCAATACGTTTTTATCGATTTTTGCCGTTTTGTGCGCTTTCCTGCGCTGTAAAAAACTCACAGCATACCGCCCGCTTCGCGTGCAGATACTAGCGGCAGCGAACAGATTCGCAGATAAGGAGGAATTTTTCATGAAAAAAGGCTTACTTTTGCTGCTTGCAGCGCTGATGCTCGCCGCGATGCTGACCGCCTGCGCGGCGACGCAGCCGTATGACGGCTATTCCAATGTCTCGACCACCCGCAACGGCTATGTCAACGGCACGAACGGCTACAGTGGCATGTACAACGGCACCTACGCCCCCGGCTACAACGGTTATACCGGCTATAACGGCTACACCGGTTCCAATGGCTATAATAACTACGCCAACGGCCAGACCGGCATGGGCACGTCTGCTGCAGGCCGTACCGCCACTAGCAGCACCACCGGCTCCGCCGCGCGCTGACGGAGGCCCGCCATGACCGTAAAGAGCTTTTTCCTGACCATGGGCGCGGGCGTCGCCGTCGGCGCGCTCGGGGCGATGATGCTGCCGAAAAACAGCGACGCCTACCGCATGACCAAGCAGGCCGCCAAGGCCATCCAGTCCGAAGCCGAAAAAGCCGTCGACGCCATCTCGTCGGCGATGTAACGACATCTGCCGCCAGGGCTTCCCCTCATAGGGGAAGCCCTGGACGGTGCGTTCTGTAGGGGCGGGACTCTGCTCCGCCTGTTCTTCCGATGAGATCGGTACCCGCGGGCGGAGCAGAGCCCCGCCCCTACAAAGTGCAAAGCAATGAAAGAAAACTTCCCCGCAAAAAGGTGCAGACCAGCAAATCTGGTCTGCACCTTCTATTTTTAGCAAATATTCTAAGGCAACTAGCTGCAAATTTGGAACCCCCGTATCAGGCGGCGTGTACCAAAACGCCCGTGAGGTGACTCCCGAGTGGAACGACGCCTAAAACATTGCTTCCCGCCTAAAATCAGAGGCAGAACGCACCAAATCGTAACCAAGCGCCCTTTTCTCCCCTATCTTTTCCCGCGCATGGGAAAAGATAGGGCCGTCGGAGACAACCGGCAGTTGCAAATTTGCGACAACCTCTCAGTCTCGGCTGCGCCGAGCCAGCATCCCTACCCCTTTTGTCCCTTCGGGACATTTCCCCCTGATAGGGGGAATCGGCCCCTGGGAGGGGAGCCTTGTGGTGAAAAATCGCCCCCGCGCGGTGCGCGAGGGCTTCTTTTTACTGTTTCAGCTTGGTTTTATCCGCAAAATACTCTTTCGTGAGCTTCGCCACGACGCCGGAGAGGGCGAAGAGGGCGATGAAGTTCGGGATGGCCATGAGGCCGTTGAAGGTATCGGCGATGTCCCACACTACGTCGAGCGAGGCGACCGCGCCGACGACAACGATGATGATGAACAGGACCTGATAGCCCTTCGCGACCTTGAGACCGAACAGATACTGCACGCAGCGGCTGCCGTAGAGCGACCAGCCGAGGACCGTGGTGAATGCGAAGAGCGTCAGCGCCAGCGCGACGAACACAGAGGCAAACTTGACGCCGAACATGGTGGCGAACGCGCTCGTGATGAGCTCGGAGCCGACCTTCTGGCCGAAGGTGATGTCGACGCCGCTGCAGATGATGGTCATGGCCGTCAGCGTGCAGATGACGATGGTGTCGGCAAAGACCTCAAAGATGCCGTACAGGCCCTGCTGGACGGGGCCCTTGGTATCGGCCGCCGCGTGCGCGATGGCCGCGGAGCCGAGGCCCGCCTCATTGGAGAAGGCGCTTCTGCGCAGGCCCCAGACGATGGTCTGCTTGAGCGCAATGCCGCTGGCTGCGCCGCCGAGAGCCTTGGGCGTGAAGGCTGTGCGGAAGATCTTGGCGAAGGCCGGGCCGATGTTGCCGGCGTGGCCGAAGATGACGACGAAGGCGAAGATGATATAGAGAATGCTCATGACCGGGACGAGCTTTTCGGCCACCGCGCCGATGCGCTTGATGCCGCCGAAGAGGATCACGCCGATCAGGCCCGCGATCACAAGGCCGAAAATGAAGTTCAGCAGCTTCCGCTCCCCTTCCGCTGCGGGAATGAAGGCGTCGATGGCGTCGTTGAGCGAGCCGACGATGGAGTTGACCTGCGACATGTTGCCGATGCCGAAGGAGGCGATGGCCGCGAACACGCAGAACAGCACGCCGACCCACTGCCAGTGCTTGCCGAGGCCGTTTTTGACGTAATACATCGGGCCGCCGACCCAGTCGCCCTTAGCGTCACGTTCCCGGTACTTGATGGAGAGCGTGACCTCGGAATACTTGATGATCATGCCGAGCAGCGCCGCGAGCCACAGCCAGAACACCGCGCCGTAGCCGCCGAGGGCGATCGCCTGCGAGGTGCCGACGATGTTGCCGGTGCCGACGGTCGCGGCCAGCGCCGTGGTAACGGCCTGCAGCGGCGTGACGGCGCCCGCGCCGGCCTCCTGCTTCTGGAACATCTTGCCGACCGTGTTCTTCATCGCGTAGCCAAAGCGTGTGAACTGGATCCCACGGTTGCGGATCGTCAGGTACAAACCGCCGACGATCGTACATGGCAGGAAAATATACAGCCAGGCGACGGTATTCAATGTACCGGTAAAGAAATTGATGATAGCTTCCATATGTTCTCCTTTCCGGACGCCCCGCGTCCATCCTTTTCTTTCTCCTGAAGAAAAAACTTCCCGATTATGATACCATAAACTTACTTTCAATTCAATTTAAATCGCTACATCGAAATATAGCGAAAATGCTATCAATAAGAGTAACAAAGGGAAATCCCTTGTTACTCTTATTTTTTTTGTCGCAATCGGAGGTGAAAAAGCCATGAGCGAAAAATACATTAGCCCCGCCGAACGGGAGTATATCGCCAAGGCGTGGCGCAATTACGCGAGTGTGGCGGAGATCGCCACGCACCTGGGGAAATCCAGAAAAACGATCTACGCAGAATTACGGAGAGGCCAGGACGGCGAAAAGCTGGACCGGAACCAGCGCCCTGTCTATGACCCGGAACTGGCGCAGCGCCGTTTCCAGGCTAACCTCCGACGCAGAGGCAAGCCCCAGCAGGCGGGCACCTGATACGGAAGAATTGAAAAGGAGATACGACGCGATGGGCAAAAGAAAAGAAATCAAGTTCATGTGCCGGGACGGGCGAACATTTGAGGGACGCCAGGACGGTGTGCTGTTCTGGATCCGGGAGAACCAGATCCTGCGGCGGCGCGGCCTCCCCTGCTACTATGTGGCAGCCAATGACACCAAAGGCAAGGGGCGGACGGTTTTCACGGGTGACCATGAGCATTTCACCCTGGAGGGAGCAAAAGAACTTTGCCAGCAGATCATGGCCGGAGAGGCAAACCTGGGAGAACGAAAGGCCAGATATGCGGCGGAGGACGCAGAAAAGGAGCGTCGGGCCGTCGCGGAAGCAACCGAACAGGCCAAGAATTTCCGGGGCAGACTGGAGGCTGCCGGGATCTCTTTCGGGGAATTGCTGGAGTTGGAGGACGCAATGGACGACCTAAGTTTAATGGCCCGCAATATCCTGCTGGGCTGGGAGAATGGGGAGGGTTTTCCGCATGAGTGAAAACACTATGCTGGTGCCACAGATAGGCATAAACATGGAGCAGGCCACGGCGAACTGTGAGGAACTGGCCAAGGCGATCCGCGAGATCACGGCGGGCGTTCTGACCACAGTAAACAGTTTCTGCAGATGGATCCAGCGGGTGGCGGCGGAGGTGGCAGCACAGCAGGAAATGGAAATGGCGCTGCGCTGGGCGTCGGTTGACAACCGCCCGCTTTATAACCGCTACCGCCACACCAAAAAGAAGCGGATCCGCAAGAAGTACGCCAAACGGATCCTGGAATGGTACAGAACGGAGGTGGCCCCGTGTTGAGGCTGAAAGCCAACAAAACCAGCCTTTACAATCTGGTGGCGACATACAAGCCCCTGCCTGGTATGCGCCGTGTGGATTTCCAGAAAGCGAATGGCCGCCCGGACTACTGGCTGGAATGGACGACAGACGACGGCCACATGAAAGCGTTTCTTTCCTCCTCCCTGGGGCACCCGATCCTGACGATCACGACGCACGACGCGGCGGGCGGGGAGCTGTACCATGAGGCGCACCGCCTTTCCGTTGAGGGCCTGCGGGAGCGCGGCATGGTGGAGGAAGTCACCACCGCCATGGAGAGGAGGCGGCAGGAACATGGCAGAGCGTAACGACATGACCGCGGCCCTGGTGACGGCCTACACCTCCCCGCAGCTGGCCGCAATCAACGAATACCTGGAGGCGGAAAAGGCCGTCAGGGCTGCGGCTGGAATATTAGGGCTTGACGCGGATCTGATGATTGCGGAGGCGGAGGGGCTGGCACGGGCCACGACCTTTTCAAACGTGGAGGCCCTTTATTTCGTGGCAGATCAAGCCGCCAGCGGAAAGCGGGAGGTGAACGGCCATGCCTGACCATATCCCCCTCCCCGCCAAGCAGTACAGCGTGATCTATGCGGATCCGCCGTGGGCATACCAGCAGGCCGGAGCCACCGCAAAGGCCCGCGGCACCGCCGTGAAGCATTACCCCACCATGACCACCGCGGAAATATGCGCCCTGCCGGTCCGCGAAATCGTCCGAGGGGGGGCAGCCTGCTTTATGTGGGCAACGTTCCCCAATATCACGGAGGCCATAAAGGTCATGGAGGCGTGGGGCTTTACATACAAAACCGCGGCTTTTGTGTGGGTCAAAAAGAACCGCAAGCAGGGCGGCAATTTCATGGGGTTGGGTGCCTACACCCGCGCAAACGCGGAGGTTTGCCTGCTGGGCGTCACGCCGGGCTTTAAGGCAAAGACACAGATCCGCGCCCACAATGTCCACCAGATTATAGAAGCCCCGTTCGAGGGGCACAGCAAGAAGCCGGACGAAACCCGCCAGCGGATCGTGGAACTGCTGGGCGACGTGCCCAGGCTGGAAATGTTCGCCCGCCAAAGGGCTGACGGCTGGGACGCCTGGGGCAACGAAGCCCCGGAAGCATAGGAGGAACGGCAAATGTCTGATTTTTTAGAAAGAAACGGCCTGCAAACCGTGGCCCAACATTTCAAGGATCTGTTTCTGGCCAGCGTCCACCGCGACGGTGCGGAGGAACTGCTGGAGCGGCTGGAGAATGAAACGGACTTTTTCGAGGCCCCGGCGGGAGCCAAGCACCACGGCGCTTTCCCCGGTGGCCTGGTTATTCACAGCCTGAACGTTTACCGTCGTCTGCGGGAAATCACGATCCGCGACCTGACGCCCAGGGACGCGCTGGGGCCTGCCCCCATCTCCGAGCAGGAGGAGGAAACCGTGGCGATCCTGGGGCTGCTGCATGACGTGTGCAAGGCAGGCGTGTACCACATTGAAAGAAAACGCCGCAGGAACCCGGAAACGGGTGTGTGGGAGGACTACCTGGGTTATACGTTCCGGGATCCCCTCCCACTGGGGCACGGAGAAAAGAGCCTGTACCAGATCGCCCGGTTTATCCGGCTGGAGGATCACGAAGCCCTGGCAATCCGCTGGCACATGGGAGCCTATGACACGGCGGCCCGTACAGACCTGCGGGACCTGTCCGCGGCCATGGACGCAACGCCATGGGTGTGGCGGCTGCATGAGGCTGATATGTGCGCCGCCCATATTGACGAAAGGGGCGCGGACGAATGACAAAGCTGTTATGTAAGCCCTGTGCCGTTGATCTGGCGGCCAGGGGTAAGACTGTAAAACCCGTCGCGCAGAGGTGTGAGAAAATCACCTGTTCGGAGTGCGGACGCCGCCGGTTCGGTATCACCTACGAGGTGACCGGGCGGGCCACCAGAAAAAAGGAGGTAACGAAGAAATGAGCCAGAAAGGCGAAAAATACGCCCGCCGCATGGAGCGGCGCGTGGACAAGCTGGAGCAGGACGTGGCGGCCATCACCACCGAGCAGACCACCCAGGGGGTGCGGATCTCTGCCGTGGAGGACGATCTGGCCGTTTACCGGGCGGCGGTGTCCGCCCGTGAGTTGAAACAGGCCGCGGCGGAGGTCAAGGCGGCCAAGGAGCGCAGAACCGCCCGCGCGGCGGAGCGGGAGCGCAAAGCCCGCCGACGCAATAAGGTTCTGGCCTTTATCGCCCTGGCGCTGTTCGTTGCCGTCTGCGTGGTCATGGTGGCCAAGGCGTACAGCGAGGAACCGGCGGCGGAACCTGCCGCGCCGGAAGCGTCGGCGGCCCCGGCGGCAATCCTGCCCACGGAATTGCTGTTCACCGCGGCGGCGGAGGAGGAATACATGGAGGACCCGCAGGAAACGGAAAAGATCGAGGAGGCGCTGCTGGCGCAGGGTTATTTCTCCCTGGCGGTTCCTATGCCATACGAATGGCAGGACTACATGAGGACGTACTGCGAGGAATACGGCTGCCCCTATCCTCTGGCCCTGGCGGTGGCACAGACGGAAAGCAATTTCGACATGGACGCCGTGGGCGCCTCTGGTGAGGTGGGGATCATGCAGTTAAACCCAGGCCCCGGCGGTTCCTACCATGCAGAGATCCAGGCGGCCACGGGGCTGGACCCCACCACCACCTCCGGGAATATCGCGGGCGGCTGCTACAAGCTGGGCCTGTATCTGGCCAAGTATGGCAGCGTCGAAAAGGCCGCCATGGCCTACAACATGGGCGAGAGCGGCGCGAAAAACGCATGGGCCGGAGGGATCACCTCCACCAACTACTCCAGGACGGTCAAGGAGGCCATGGAAACATGGGAATGTACGGTGAACGCCTGGGGCGGGGTGTAACCCGCGAGGCCGCCCGCAAGTATGAAACGTCTGTGACGGAGCGGGCACGGCGGGAACGCTGGCAGGCCAGCGGCTGCGCCAGAGTGGTAAGCCGGAAATATGGCACCGTCGTGGTGCCGCACGGTTCCAATTTTGCCGCCCTGCTGAACGCGGCGGAGGTTTGGGGCTGTGACTGGACAGAAATACGGGACGCAGAGGTGTGGAGGGCCGACAAGGAGGAAAGGCCGGTGCCTATGCCGCACCTTATATAAAAGGAGGGTTTCAAATGCTGATTAACGAGGGCGGGCTGATCCGCGCCATCAAAAGAGCCTACAAAGCGGGCGGGTACACCGTCCTGAACACCGGCAACGACGTGGCCATTTACACGGATCACTGGTTTGCCATGGCCAACCGCGCCCTGCTGCCGCGCAAGGTGCTGGCCACCATCGTGGAACACATGGGCATGATCCCGGAGCGAGATATGCCCACGTCGATCATTAAGGACACGGAGCCGCAGCTGGTTTTGAGAGAAACGGCGGCGGACGATATGGACCACCTGGCGCGGCGGTGACCGCGGCGAGGAGGTCACCATGGTGCCGGTGATTATGCAGGGGTTCCAGATTTACCAGCCGCCCGGCGGCGGTGCCTGCTGGGGCGTTCCCCTGTACCTGGTGGACATGATCGAGCGGGATCCGGCGGAGCATATCGGCGCGGACGTGATCGACAAGGATCGCCTGCTGTGGGAGGCAGACGGCGAGGCCGTGGTGATTAACGCAGTACGGAAAGCCTGTTCCGGCTGGGCAAAGGAATGGGAGCGGGCCGTGTGGAACGCCCTGGAGGGTGTGGACCTCCACAAAGAGGAGGCCGGGCGGTGAATAACTTTGAAAGGATCACGGCCTCCCCGGAGGCCCTGGGGGACTTCCTGGGCGCCCTCCCTATCCTGTCCGGCCCGTGGGACGACGATTTCCACCGGGTATTTTGTGACAGCTGCGACGCGGAGAACTGCGACGCTGAAAACTGCGCCCACCAAACTGAACGGAATAGCCCTACCTGGTGGCTGAAACGGGCATACACCGGCAGCGGCCCGGTTAAGACCGACAGCACGAACCCATATAAGCGGCAGGCCGCAGACCTCCGCCTGGAGGCCATGCACCAGCGGGACCGTTTTGGTCGGAACCTCCTGGCCACGGAACTGGAGGAAGCGGCGGCCACCATTGAGGCCATGGCGGCGAAATTGGAGGAGAAAGAATGAAGTGGGATCAGAATAACCCGGAAAAGGTCAAAGACTTTATTGCAAAGATGAAACAGGATTACGCTTTCAAAAAGGCGTATGCAGCCCGCAGGGCGTGGGAGTTCTACAACCACCCTGACGTGGCGGGAATGTGCTATGTAGCCGTCGGCGGGCTGGATAGTATTACGCTGTTTCTTTTCCTCCGGTCAATCGGGATCGATGTGCCGGGCACATCGGTTTCAATGCTGGAGGATCGCAGCATACAAAAAGTTCACAAGGCGCTGGGGATCCGTGCCCTGCGCCCTGCGAACGGGCCAAAGGATCGCCCGTACACAAAAATTGAGGTTATCAAAGAACACGGGTTCCCTGTTCTTTCAAAAGAAATTGCCGGGAAAATCAGCCTACTGCAGCACCCGTCAGAGAAAAACGCGACTGTGCGCCACGCAATTATGACAGGCGAAACGGGCGCATACGGCGGGTATAGGAAAAACACCAGAATGAAAATGAGCCAAAAGTGGCTGGAGAAGTTCGGCGGGCCGGAAAATGAAAAATACGGGACGAACTACCAAACGGCCCCGTTCAAGGTTTCAGACCTGTGCTGTTATTACCTGAAAGAAAAGCCGTGCAACGATTACGCCAGGAGCAGCCGGCGGTTTCCGTATATGGGGCTTATGGCCTCCGAGGGAGGCCGCAGACAAAAGGCGCTTATGCTGAACGGCTGCAATTACATTAGCAAAGATACCAAGAGATCCGCACCCTTTGCGATTTTCACACGGCAGGACATTTTGACCCTGGCGCTGGAAATGGAGGAATATTACCAAGAGCATTGGCAGGAGTTTAAGCCGATCACCGGAGAAAATGAGGACGGAAGCCTGTTATATGGTGATCCTATCCACCTGGAAACAATCGTGCCAGAAATCTATGGCGAAATTGTCCGCGACCCGTTGGAAATGACGGAGCAGGAAATTGACGCCTACAAGGAGGAGCATAACGGAGCGGAACCGGAGGGACAACTGCGGACCACCAAAGCGCAGAGAACAGGCTGTTCAATGTGCGGGTTTGGGGTTCATATCGAGAGTAGGCCGCACAGATTTGACCGCCTGCGCTATACCAGCCCTGGAGAGTGGGAAATGTGGATGAAGCATATTTGCCAAGACGAAAATGGCGAATGGTACGGCTGGGGGCGTGTTCTTGATTATATCGGCGTGGGCTGGGAAGATGATCTTTTCGACACCGCCGCGCCAAAACTGTTGTGCGAGGACTGCGTGGCCAGACTGGGGAAAGACTTCACTATGAAGCAGCCGGCGGAAGCCTGCAACGAAAAACCGGGAAAAGGAACTTGCTGGAGTTGCGGAAGAAAACGCCGCGTGTCGAAATATTACGCCACCGAGGGGGAACCGGCAAAATGAAAGTTTACGCAGATCACGCAGCTACCACACCCATGAGGCCGGAAGCCAAAAAGGCCATGATCGAGGCACTGGAGGATTTCGGAAACCCGTCAAGCATACACGCATTGGGGCGCCTGGCGTCTGCGAAAATGGAAAGCGCACGGAAAGAGATTGCAGAATTGTTGAATTGTCGCCCGGCGGAAGTGTATTTCACCTCTGGAGGCAGCGAGGCAGACAACTGGGCCATTCGTGCAGCGAGGTACGGCGCCGGCGACGTGGTGGCCTCTGCCTTTGAACATCATGCCGTCCTGCATACGCTGGAGGCCATGGAGAGAAGTGGAACACGCCGCGCTGTTCTGGTAGCACCAGGGACAAATGGGATCGTAGATCCCGCAGAGATTGGGCGGCGTGTAAGTAGCACCACGAACATGGTCACGATTATGGCTGCAAATAATGAGGTTGGAACGCTGCAACCCATTCGGGAAATATCTAAGGAAATCCGAAAACATGGAAGCAAGCTAACCGTGTTCCACACAGACGCGGTGCAGGCCATTGGCCATATTCCCGTGGACGTTCAAAAAATGGGCGTCGATATGCTTTCCCTTTCCGCGCACAAGTTCGGCGGCCCGAAAGGTATAGGCGTCCTGTATTGCCGCCAGGGGGTGCAGCTGGATCCGCTCCTATACGGCGGCGGGCAAGAACGGGGGCGCCGTCCTGGAACGGAGAATGTCCCCGCTATTGCTGGCATGGCGGCGGCTATGCGTACAGCTTGCGAGAATATGGAGGACAGCGCGAACACCGTCAGGGGCTTGCGTAATCGCCTGCTGCAGCGCATTGGGGAAATCCAAGGAAGCCGCATATATGGGAGCATGGAAGCCCGCTTGCCTGGGAATATCAACTGTTCCTTTGCGGGCATTGAGGGTGAAACAATGGTCCTTATGCTGGACCTGGCTGGGGTTTGCGTTTCTGCAGGTTCTGCCTGCACGTCTGGCAGCGGAGAACCGAGCCATGTATTGACCGCCATGGGACTATCACGGCGGGACGCATACGGAGCGATCCGCATTACATTGGGAGAAGAAAATACAGCGCAAGAGGTGGACTACATAGCGGCCACCATTGAAAACATAGTGGCGGATCTCCGAAAGGAGGCACCCGCCAATGGCTGAAATAATCCTGACAGGCGACGCGCTGGAGCAACTGCGGCATTTACCGCCCGAAAGTGTCCATACCTGCGTCACCTCCCCGCCCTACTATAATTTGCGAGATTATGGCGCGGCGGGTCAAATCGGAAACGAGGCCAGCGTGGAGGAATACCTGCAATCGCTGGTTTCCGTTTTCCGTGAGGTCCGGCGGGTTCTGCGGGCAGACGGAACCCTGTGGGTGAACATGGGCGACAGTTACGCCACCAGATCAGGAAGCCAGCCGCCGACGAACACCCGTAATTCCTGCGGCCACACGGCAAAGCATACGCCGCGGGGCTACAAATACAAAGACCTGATCGGCGTTCCCTGGCAGCTGGCTTTTGCCCTCCGGGCAGACGGGTGGTATTTGCGCCAGGATATTATATGGAACAAATCCAACTGTATGCCGGAGAGCGTCCGGGACCGCTGCACCAAAAGCCACGAATATATTTTCCTGCTTTCAAAATCGGAACGCTATTATTTCGACGCGGCGGCAATCAGCGAACCCGTTACATCAACCAAGGGAAACGCCAGGACGTTCCGCGGTGGCGGTGCCTACACCGGCGGGCGGTCACATGACAACAGCGCCCAGGTGGAGCGCGAGAGCCACGGGAACCGAGAAAACCAGACAGGCCGCCGGAACAAGCGGGACGTGTGGACCGTAAGCACAAACGGCTTTCGCGGCGCCCATTTTGCCGTGTTTCCTGAAAAGCTGATTGAACCCTGTATTTTAGCAGGCAGCCCATTGGGCGGCACGGTCCTGGATCCGTTCGCCGGGAGCGGCACCACCGGAGTGGTGGCCAAACGCCTGTGGCGCGATTTCATAGGCTGCGAGATCAACCCCGACTATGCACAAATGGCAACCGAAAGAATATTCGACACGCCGCAAGGAGGACAATGTGGAAATAACTGTAAAAATGACGGTTGAGGAGTTCCAACAGTTTGTGGCCTGGCAGAAAGAACAGGACTACTACGAAAAGGAACTGGACAAGGAACTGAACAAGCGGGAAATACTGGCAAAGAAAACGTGCTGGGCCATCGACGCAGATCCGAAGAAGCCCGGCAAGGTCAAGATCATCGACCAAGAACACGCGGCGGAATTGCTGGAAATGGCCAAGGATTACCTGGCATAAAAAGAAAAGCCACCTGCGCCCGGTGCTGTCAACACGGCGCAGGTGGCAATATAGACGACGGAAAACCGTCCGATATACCTATATTATATCAGGTTCCCGGACGGAATACAAGCCGGAAAAAGCGACGGGGCCACGGCCCCGTATAGCGCCGGTAAGAGTGATTAGTAAAGTGACCAGCAGCAGAAAAGGAGGCACCCATGGCCTACGTTCATAGGGTGGTGAGAGCTGGTCCGTGTGTCGAACACAAGAAAATGCAATCTTTCCGGGTTCACACCAAAGGAGTGAAGCGCGGCCCAAATACCGGACACACCACCGAGAAGCAGGAGCGGATCAACGAGCGGGTGGCAGAGGAACACCTGCGCTGGGATATAAACGCCAATTTCGGCCATAGGGATCTCCACGCCGTTCTACACTACTACGTCAAGGACAGTTCTTTCGAGGAGATCCTGGAGAACAAGGCCGCCTTTCTGCGGAACCTGCGGAAACTCTGCAAAAAGCGCGGGATCACGTTCAAGGCCGTGGTGGTCATAGAAACCAAGCGCATGACCAACCCGCACATACACGTTATCATTTCCCGCATGGATCCGGAGATCATCACGGAGGCGTGGGAGAATGTCCCAAGAGGCGGCGGAGGTATCAGCTTCAAGCCTATGGACAGGCGCGGCAACCACTACAAGCTGGCCGCCTACCTGATGAAAGAAAGCCGTTCCACCATGGAGAGGTACAGAGAGATCGGCAAGCGCGGGAAGCGGTACAGCAAAACGCAGAACATGGACAAGCCGGAAATCACATACACCGCCGTGCCTGCGTCCAGCTGGAGAAAGGACCCGAAAGCGAGAAAGGGCGCCGTGCTGTATAAGTTCGACGACGGATCCACCTGCCGGAGCGGGTGGCATGAGATCAGCGGTTACCCATACCAGGAGTATTTCGAGATTTTCAACGAATAGGAGGGTTTTCTGTGAAAATCTACATATCAGGCAAGATCACCGGGGACAGGCGTTATAAAGCCAAGTTCCGAGAGGTGGAAAAGAAGCTGGCGGCGGCGGGCCATATCGTGCTGAACCCCGCCACGGCGCCGGAGGGGCTGCGCCCCGTGGATTATATGCGCCTGTGTTTCGCCATGATGGAGGCGGCGGACGTGGTTCTGTTCATGCAGGACTACCAGGACAGCCGCGGCGCCATGCTGGAATGGGCGTGGTGCCAGTACGTTGGGAAACAGACCTGTTTCGACCTGGCGGCGTTTGGAGGTGCGGACGCATGAGTATTATTTGCATAGCCAAAGGAACGGCCACCATGGGCCTGACAACGCGGGGCGCAGATGGGAAAATCATAAGCCAGACACCGGCACGGTGGGAGCATGACCCGGACGGCGGGTGTGTTGCCCTCTGGACTATGAACCCGGAAACCGAGGAACAGGAAGCCCCGGCGCGTATCTATGGCGACTGGCAGGCGTCGGAATACCTGGGCGACGTTCTGGCGGAACTGAAACCGCGCCGCAAGGTGAACCTGCCGGATTTCCCGGCAATCGTCCGTGCGGCCATGGCCGACGGCATGGACATTTGCGTGTACTGCCAGAGTTTTGGCTGTAACGAGTGCATAGTGAACGAGTGGAAAAGCGAAAGGAGCGACGAAGAATGAACAAGACGAAAATTGACTGGGCCACAATGTCCTGGAACCCCGTAACCGGCTGCCGCCATGGCTGTCCGTACTGTTACGCCAGGCGAACGGCCACACGCTTCAACGCAGGCTGGAGGATCCGACCCCGCTGGCCTGCGGCCTCCATGTGCTGCCGGAGAAGATCAAGGCGACGCCATACCCGTATGGTTTCGAGCCTACCCTGCACCGCTACCGCCTGGGCCAGCCGCAGAACACAAAGGAACCGCAGACCGTGTTTGTTTGCAGCATGGCGGATCTGTTTGGGCGCTGGGTGCCCACCTCCTGGATCGTGGAGGTGCTGGACGCCTGCCGCAAGGCACCCCAGCACCGCTATTTGTTCCTGACCAAGAACCCGGCCCGCTATCTGGAGTTGGACCACCTGGCCCTCCTCCCCCATGAAAGCAATTTCTGGTATGGCAGCACCGTGGCGAACATGGACGCGGTGGGAATGTACGTCATGCAGGGTGTGAACATCAACAGCTTTTGGAGCATGGAGCCGCTGCTGGGGCCGGTGGACATGGCTGCGGCGGAGGGGTTACCGGAGTGGGTGATCCTGGGCGCCGAAACCGGCAACCGACAGGACAAGGTGACGCCCGCCCGCGAGTGGGTGGACAACATCGTGGCATTTTGCGAGGAGAACGAGATCCCTGTGTTCTTCAAGGACAATCTGCGGAAGTATTTCCCGGATCTCCCTGCCTCTGCTTTCCCCTGGGAGGTGTGAGCCGTGGAAAACACCGAGAAAGTGGAGATCGGTTACACCGTGCCGAAAGAACGCTGGCAGGAAGCAGCCAAGAACCTGGAGGAACTGGGGAACGTGCTGGCCGCTGGATTTCTGAAACAGAACAAGGACGGGCGCGGGAAAGAGGACGCGGACGACATTATGGCGGACATCATGCTGGCCTGCATGGCGCTTTACCATGTGGCGGAGTTCGCAACGGACAAATGCCGGATCATTCCGCTGCCCGGCAAGGACGGAGGTTAATATGCTGGCTGTGCTTATGAGCATGAAACCGGAGTGGTGGGAGAAGATCCTGGACGGCGAAAAAACGTTGGAAATCCGAAAGACACACCCGCAAAATGAAAGGCTTGAATGGCCCGTGACCGTCCTGGTGTACGTCAGCGGCACCGGAGCGGTGCAAGGTCAATTCCTTTGCCCTGGGGAAGTATCATACCGAACCATGCAAGACCTGGAAGAAATGTCATGCGTTCCGCGTGAGGATCTGCTGAAATACGCAAAAGGCAGGCGGCTTTCCGGCTGGATCGTCCAGTCACCGGAGAAGTTCGACGCGCCCAGCCCTCTGGCGGAGTTCGGCCTGGACCGTCCGCCCATGTCGTGGCAGTACGTTGAGATCCCGGACGAAATGGAGGCAGAACATGAGTAACAGCCAGGACGTGGCCAACGCCGTGGGAGCTATTGCAGAAATGGCGTGGATTTTCTACACGGCCATAAGAAACGCAGGCGCTGACGTGCCGGAGGCCGCCATGCTGACGCGGGAATATCTGATCGCAAGCATACACGGGAAAAGCAACGCCGCGCAAGAGGGCGAATAAATGGCCATAAACGTTTCCGACCTGCCGCCGAAGTACCAGGCGCAGGCCATGAAAAAGTACATGGAGCAGCAGAAACAGCGGCGGGGGCCAGCACCTCCCGCCGCGCCGCCGCAGGATCCGGCAAAAGGCACGAAATACCACAACACCCCCACCGAGCGGGTGACAGCCTCCGGGGCCGTCCTGCATTTCGACAGCCAGAAAGAAGCCCGCAGGTTCGACGTTCTGGCTACCCGCCAGGCAAGGGGGCAGATCCGCGATCTGCGCCTCCAGGTGGATTTCACCCTGCAGGAAGCGTTTACAGACACGGAGGGAAAGCGGGTGCGGGCGATCCGCTACAAGGCGGATTTTACATACTACCAGCCGCCAAACAGGCAGCTATACGGAAGTCATGCGCCATACTACGCAGAACAAAGCGGGTGCCCTGGGAGTTCGTCGTGGAGGACGTAAAGAGCAAGGCCACCAGAACGGCAAAGTATGCCATGAAAAAGAAAATGCTAAAGGACCGTTTTGGGTACGACATTACCGAGGTGTGAGAATGAGCAAAAAGACAACGGACGAAACCCTGGGCCGTGAGGCTGTCAAGGAATACCTGCAGCAGTACCACACGGCTGTGGGGAAAAAGCGGATCCTGGAGGAGCGCCACCGCGTCCTTTCCAGCGAACTGCGGGCGCCCAGTACGGGGTCCGCGTTCAGGTTGACGCCGCCGACCAAGCCGACAAAGACGGACGGATCCGTGTCCGTTGTCTTTCGGATCTCCGAAGTGGAGGACAGGATCGAGGAGCAGCGGGAGGAAATGGCCAAGGCCGTCCTGAACGTTATGGATTTGATCGACGTATTACCCGCCAACTCCACCGAGCGCACCGTGGTGGAAATGCGGCACATAGATTGCCGGGGCTGGGATAAGATCGCGGAGGCCCTTTACATGAGCCGGTCCAACGTGTTCAACTACTACAACGCCGCCCTGGATAAGATCCTGGAGAACAAGCGCAACCGGAAACTGCTGGAGGAATACATGGCCCGGAAGCAGCAGCGGGCAGGGCCGCACGGGCGGAATAATCGCCCCTGAAAAGTTTGGACGCTTTTGGACTATTGACCGTGCTATACTGATAGCATGGAAAGCAGCGCAGGGGTGAAACCCTGAAACGAATACCGAGAACCACCAGCCGAAAGGCCGGTGGTTCTTTGCTTTCCACACCATGGCCGGGGAGTGTACCGCGGGGGCTTTCCTCCTTTCACCCTGCGCCGCTGCGGCGTGTGCATACGCGGCGGCCCGGCCTAACCCTCCCGCCCTGGGTGCCTTTGCCGAGGGACACCCAGGGCACCCGTTAAGGACCCCGCACCCCCTGTGTAGGTACTCCCCAGCAGGAAAAGCCGTGCGGGGCAAGGAAAGCCCGACGTTTTACCCTGTGAAAACAGAAAAAAATCCGGCGGTTACGTTACGGTTTTTTGAAATGCCGGGAAATTTATACCCCCCTACGGGGGTATAAGCCGAAAAAGGAGCGGAGAAAAAAACGAAATCGACCAAAACCGGAAAAGCGAAACCGGCGGGGCACCCTGCCGGAGCAAAAAGGAGGTGGCGCCGGTGGCGGAAAAGAAGCAGACCGGCGGCGCCGGAAAGCGGGCAAAGAGCGAAAAGCCGGCGGTGCTGTCCGGCACGGTGCCGGAGTGGTCCAGCACCACGGTGATCTCCCAGCTGCTGGGGAAAACGGTCCGCCGTGTGCAACAGCTGACCCAGGAGGGCGTCCTGGAAACAGAGATCCCGCCCGGCGGCGGTGCCCGCAAATATAGAACCTGCGCCACGGTCCAGCGTTATGTGGCATACGTCGAGGCGAAAGCCCAGGAAACCGGCGAAAACAGCCGGGCGGCGGAGTTGACGCTGAAAAAGCTGGAGGCGGAGGTTGAACTGAAAGAAAGCCAAGGCCAGCTGCACCGCCTGAAAACGGCGATTGCAGAGGGGCGTTACCTGGCGGCAGATCACGCCACCGAGGAACTAACCGAGTTCATGGCCAGCTTTAAGAAATTCGCCATGAATATACCCCCGCGCATGGCCGGAACCATGTCCGGCTATGCTGACACAGTGGCGATCCGTGCCATGGAAAAGGCCATGCGGAAAGAGTTGGAAAGCCTGCTGGCCGCGTTCTCTGACGGTGCGATCATGGAGGAGCGGGAGGACGCGGCGCCATGAGGAAGTACAAGCAGGAACCCTATACCGTGCCGCCGTGGATCTATAACGCCATTCAAGTATTGCGCCCTGTGGAGCGCCTGACGGTTTCGGAGTGGGCGGCAAAATACCGCGTACTGCCGGACGGAAACGCGATCCCAGGCCCCTGGAGCAACAGCGTGACCCCGTACCTGGTGGAGATCATGGACACATTTTCCGACGACATGGTGGAGGAAATCGTGTTCGTGAAGCCAACCCAGGTGGGCGGCACGTCTGCCATGGAGAATATGCTGGGAAGCCTGATCGCGCAGGACCCGGCCCCGGCTATGGTGGTTTACCCGTCGGACGACCTGGCGGAGCGCACCACGGAAAGCAAGCTGGAGCCAATGGTGAAAAGCTGCAAGGTTCTGGCTGATAAGTGGCGGAAGAACGACAGCAAGAAACTGGCGCTAAAGTTTTCCGACATGACCGTGTACCTGACGGGCGCGAACAGCCCGGCGGATCTGGCCAGTACGAATATACGTTACCTGTTTCTGGACGAAGTGGACAAGTTTCCGGGCGCGTCTAAGAAAGAGGCCGACCCCGTTTCCCTGGCGCGAGAGCGCACAAAAACCTTTTTCAACCGCAAAATCTTTATGGCCTCCACCCCCACCCTGAAAACGGGCCATATCTGGAAAGCCAAAGAGGCGGCGGAGGCTGAAAAGCATTACTTTGTCCCGTGCCCGCATTGTGGGCAGTACATAGAACTGAAATTCGGGTGCCTGAAATGGCCCAGCAAGGACGACGTACCGGAGAACACAGACCGGGCAGAAATGGCCGTGTATGTGTGCCAAGCCTGCGGGGCCGTGATTACGGATCAGGACAAGGGGAAAATGCTACGGGCTGGCCGCTGGCAGGCTGTGAAGCAACGGACGAAGAACCCCAAAAAGCGTGGCCTTTTGGCTGAATACCCTGTATTCACCGTTTACCAGGTTTTCCGACATCGCCCGGGAGTTCATGCGGAGCAAAGACGACCCGGAACTGCTGCACAACTTCACCAACAGCTGGCTGGCGGAGCCATGGGAGGACACGAAGCTGAAAACCAACGCGGAGTTGGTCATGGAGCGGCAGACGGAAACGCCGGAGTGGACGCTGCCGCCATGGACGAAGCTAATTACCGGCGGGATCGACGTACAGGAAAATTGCCTGTACTGGACAATCCGCGCATGGGGCGACTACATGACCAGCCAGAACGTGGCCCACGGGCAGGCGCTTTCCATGGCAGAGGTGGAAAAGGCCATGAACGTGGAGTTTTCCCTGCCGAACGGCGACACGGCCATGGTCAACCTGGCCCTGATGGACAGCGGCGACCAGACCGACGAAGTTTACGAGTTCTGCGCCATCAATTCGGACTGGGTGCTGCCATGCAAGGGCACCAGCACCATGCTGTCCCATTACCGCCTTTCCGTGGTCAATAAGGCCGGCAGCAAGGCCCACGGCATGACCCTGGTACTGGTGGACGGCGGCAAGTATAAAGACCAGATCGCGGCCCGTATGCGGAAGCCGAACGGGACAGGTTCCTGGCAGGTTTACAAGGACTGCGACATGGAATACGCCGAACAGGTAACGGCGGAACACAAGGTAACCGAGCGATCCGGCGGGAAAGAGGTCCAGAAATGGGTGCTGAAATCCTCCCACGCTGACAACCATTACCTGGACTGCGAGGTGTACGCAGCCGCGGCGGCGGACGTTATGGGCGTCCGGTCCCTGTACCTGAAAAGCGTGGAGGGACAGGCGGCGGCACCGGAGCCGCGGAAACCGGCCAAGCAGGAACCGCGACAAAGCCAGGAAGAAAACTGGATCAACCAAAATGACACATGGATCTGACAGGAGGCCACCAAATGAGTACAAACACAAAAGCGGCTGAAATGCTGGAACAGGTAAACAGCGCCATTTCCGCCGTTCTGGCCGGCGGCCAGTCATACAAGATCGGCAGCCGATCCCTGACGCGGGCGGACCTGGCCCAGCTGAAAGCCATTCGTGACGACCTGGAGGCGCAGATCGACAGCGGGACGGACAACTGCCTGCTGGATCGCACCTTTGTGGCGTTCTTTGACGGGAGGTAACCATGGGAGCCTTTGACAAAATTGTGGCCGCTGTTTCCCCGCGCCGCGCCTGTGAGCGCGAGGCATGGCGGCAGCAGCTGGAGATCCTGCGCGGATATGACGCCGCAGGGTATGGACGCCTAAATGCCGGGTGGCGGGTACACAACGAAAGCGCGGAGGTTACGGACCGTTTCAGCCGCGACGTGGTACGCGCCCGCGCCCGTGACCTGGAGCGCAACAGTGATATTGCCCAGTCTATCCTCCACGCATACAAGCGCAACGTGGTGGGCAAGGGCTACACCCTCCAGGCTAAAACCGGCAACGACGAACTGGACGAAAAGCTGGAAAAGGCATGGCGCCAATGGTGCAAGGCCAGAAACTGCGACGTGACCGGCGAACAGAGTTTCAACCAAATGCTGCGTATGGCGGTAGACCGCAAAAAGGTGGACGGCGGCCTGCTGTTCCTTTACCGCTACACCAAGCAGGGGCTGGTCCCGTTCCAGCTGCAGGCCATTGAGGTGGACGAACTGGACGTGACCGCCAGCAAGCCGAAGCACCAGGGAAACCGCGTCGTGGGCGGGATCGAATACAACCAATGGCGCAGGCCGGTGGGCTACTGGATCAATCAATACGACATTGAGGGCTGGAGCCTGAACGACCCCGTTTACGTCGAGGCCAAGGACGTGTATTTCTACAAATCCAAGAAGCGGCCCAGCCAGCTGCGCGAAATGTCCGACATGGCCCCCACGATCACCAGAGTGCGCGACACGAACGAGTTTATTACCGCTGTTTCCGTCAAGGAGCGGATCGCGGCCTGCCTGGCTGTGTTCATCAAGCGGGCAATCCCGGCGGGCGGTTTTGGCCGCGGCGGCACCAGAACGCCGGACGGCGGAATGGACTATGAGGGCAAGAAACTGGCCCCCGGCATGATCCAGAGCCTGGGCGCCGGTGACGAAATCCAGGTGGTGGATCCGAAAGGTTCCGGCAGCGACGCAGCCGGGTTCCTGAAAACCCAGCAGGGGCTAATTGCCGCAGGCCAGGGCTTGAGTTATGAGGCCGTCAGCCGCGACATGAGCGGGGCCACCTATTCCTCCGCACGGCAAAATGCTATTGAGGACGAAAACACATACACCGAGGACGTGGAACTGCTAACAGATTTCATGTCGGAGGTGTACGAAACCTTTGTTATCTCCTGTTATCTCTCCGGGCTGGTTGATATGCCCGGCTTTTGGGATAAAAAGGCGGAATACCTTTCCCACACCTGGACGAAAGCCCCCAAGAAGTGGATCGACCCGGCAAAGGAAAGCACCGCCGGAAAAACCGCCCTGCAATCCGGGCAAAAGACGTTTCAGGACGTTTGCGCGGAACAGGGCAAGGACTGGAAAGAGGCCGTCAATGAAATGGCCGAGGTCCTGGAATATGGCCGATCCGTCGGCGTCGAGTTAGGAGGTGTAATTTTTGGAAATGGAACGACAGCAGCACAGCAGAACACCGCAGGCAAATGACCCCAAGAGGGACAGAAACAGCGGGCAGCGAAGCATGGGCCACATTGAGGCCAACAGCCGCGCAGAGGGCCAGGAGGACAGCCGCAGGCGCACGATCAGCTTTTCCAGCGAGGAGCCATACCGCCGTTGGTTTGGTATGGAAATCCTGGATCACGCGGAGAACGCGCTGGATCTCTCCCGCCTGAACGACGTGGGCGTTTTGCTTTTCAACCACGACACCGACAAGGTGGTGGGAAAGGTGATCCGGGCCTGGGTGGAGAACCACCGCGGCATGGCCGAAGTGGAGTTCGACACGGACGACGACGCCGAAAAGATTTTCGGCAAAGTCAAATCCGGCACCCTGAAAACCACGTCCGTGCGTTACAGCGTGGACAGCTGGGAGGAAGTGGTGGCCGGTAAGACCTCCGCGGACGGACGTTTTACAGGCCCCTGCCAGATCGCCCGCAAATGGACGCCGCTGGAGGTGTCCATTGTTTCCGTGCCGGCGGACGCCACCGTGGGCGTGGGCAGAGCCGACGACCCGGAGCAGGCGACGGCCAAGGACCTTTCTGTTTATGAAAAGCAGATCCAGATCAACAAAAATCTTTATCATTGAGGAGGCAAAACAACCATGACCATTCAGGAAATGATCGCCCGTCAGCAGGCTATTGTGAGCGGCGCCCGCGCCGCTGGCCGTGACCTGACGGCAGAGGAAAGAGCAGCGTTTGACGACCTGCAGCGCCAGATCGACGCGGCGGGCAACAACCCCGCCCAGGGTGCAGAGGGCCAGGGCGGCGAGGATCCCACCGGCGGCGCCCGCGGTATGGGCAACGATAACGGCCAGCAGGGCACAGACCCCACCGAGGCCGCCCGCCAGGCCGTCGCTACGGAGCGCCAGCGCGTGAGCGACATTACCGCGCTGTGCCGTCAGGCGGGCATGGATCCCGCGGAGTATATCAGCAACGGCGCCACCATGGACACCGTAAGACAGGCGGCGGTGGACTATCTGCTGAAACACGGCGCCCCTGTTTCCAGCCGCATGAACGGCGACGAGGGCGACAACTTCCGCCAGGCAGCTGTGGACGCCATGCTGCTGCGGACCGGTGTGAATGTCCAGAACCCCGCCAAAGGTGCGGAGGAAATGCGCGGCTACTCCCTGCGCGATCTGGCCATTGAGTGCATGGCCCGCGACGGCGTGGGCACCACCACCTCCCTGCTGCGTATGAGCAAGGACGACCTGTGGAACGAGGCTTGCCGCCAGTTCTTCAACCCCACCGCGGCCTTCCCCGCGATCCTGGACAACGCGATCCGCAAGAACATTGTCCAGATGTACCAGGAGATCCCCACCACGTTCCAGCTGTGGACCACCAAGGGCAGCGTGAGCGACTTTAAGCCCACCAAGGATCACAGCTATCTGGCCGGCGGCGCCGGTGAGTTCCTGCGCGTGGGTGAAAACGGCGAACTGAAAGCCGACACCCCCAAGACGGAACTGCTTCCCCAGCGCCAGATCGACACCTTTGGCCGCCAGTTCAGCATGACCCGCCAGGCGTTTATCAACGACGACGTGGGTTTCATCACCGAAATGCCCGGCCTTTACGCCATGAGCGCCAAGCGCACGATCAACAAGCAGGTTTACAAGATCCTGATCGACAACCCCGCCATTTTCGACGGCGTTTCCCTGTTCGACAATGCCCACAACAACCTGATCGCCAGCGGCGCCGCCCCGTCCATTGACACCCTGCAGGCCGCCATGCTGAAACTGCTGCACCAGAAAGACCCGTTTGGTGACTCCATCATGGTGGAACCCAAGTATGTGATCGTCCCCGTGGGCTATGGCTTTAAGATGTCGCAGATCCTGGAAACCGCCATGATCGACGTGACCGGGATCGGCAGCCACACCGCAAACGCCCTGTACCAGTACCGCAACAAGCTGCAGGTTATTGAGGAGGGCGCCCTGAACGTCCTGGCCGGTGACGGCAACGCGATCCCCTGGTTTGTCGCCGGCGATCAGCGTTACGCCAAGAGCCTGCAGGTTGATTACCTGAACGGCCAGGAAACCCCCACCATTCGCCGCAGCGAGGTTCCGGGCCGCCTGGGCTTTGTGTGGGACATTTGGCTGGACTGGGGCATTACTGCGGTTGACTTCCGCGGTATCGCCAAGAACCCCGGCACGACTATTTAACAGGAGGTAAGAGAACATGACCGCAAAATACTGGCAGAAAGGCGAGGTGCTGGACTACAAGGCCAGCGCCGCAGTCAAAAACGGCGAAGTGGTGAGCCTGGGAACCAGGATCGGCGTGGCCGGTGAAGATATTGCCGCCGGCGAAACCGGCCACCTCCATGTGGTGGGTGTCTTTGAGATGGAAAAGGCCACCGGTGCCATGACCATGGGCGCGGCGGTGTACTACGACGAAGCCGCCAAGAAGATCACCACCGTGGCCTCCACCGGCGAGAGTTCCAGCAAGGTGAACAACATTCCGGCGGGTTACGCTGCCGCCCCTGCGGCCAGCGCAGACGAAAACGTGCTGGTGAAACTGCTGGGCTAAGAGCCAGGAGGAAAGGAACATGAAGCGACTGACAGCACAGCGCCCGATCCTGTACGGCGGGCGTATGTATCAGGCGGGCGACACCCTCCCCGCCTATGACAAGCGCATGGTGCAGGCGTGGCTTTCCGCTGAAAGCGCCAAAATGACCGACGACGCGGCGGAGGAGGCCACAATGCCCCCGCAGGACGTTGACAGCGGCCAGGACGGCGCCGAGAACGCCGACACCACCCAGGACACCCAGGAGGCCGCAGACGCCACAGAGGGCACCCAGGAGAGCCAGGAGAACCACGACGGCAACCATAGCGGTGAAAACGCCGACATGGTGGAGGGCCACCTGGATCCCGCACAGCTGGAAGAAATGAACAAGGACGACCTGAAAAAGCTGGCCAAGGACATGGGCGTGGATCTCCCGCGCGGCGCTGCAAAGGCGCTGATCGTGGAGCGCCTGGCGGCGGCTATCGTCCAGACCCCTGCGGCGGCCATTGTGCCGCCTGCTGCGGATAACGGCGGGGGTGCCCAGTAATGGGCGCCCCTACGTTCAAGGAACAGATTGCGGCGGACATTTCCACCACATTCCTGAACTGCCTGGAGTTCGCGGACACCCACACGGTCAACGGTAAGGAAATGGCCGCGGTGGTGGACGACAACGAACTGCTGGAGCGGGACAAGGCCAAGATCATGGCCGCACAGACGGAGGGCACATACAAGGCCCGGCGCCTGGTTTATGTGGCAAAGGCTGATTTTGGCCCCCGCCCCGCCCAGGGGCCATGCTGACGCTGGACGGCAAGGCGTACAAGGTGAAATCCTGCACCGAGGAGGCCGGAGTGCTGGCCATTGAACTGGAGGCGGTGAGATCGTGAGCGATATGCTTATTCGGATTGACACCGAAAAAGCGATTGCCGATATTGAGGCGCGGCTGGGTATGCTGTATGAAAAGGCCCCGGACGTTATGCGGAAATCTCTGAATGACACCGCAAAAAAGACGGGGCGCGAATTGGCAAAGCTGGCACAAGAGCGTTACCAGATCAAAACGATCAAATTCGCCAAGGAGTTCAAATACACCTATGCGTCCAAAAGCCGCCTGGAGGCCGTGCTGACCTCCTCCGGTGAAATGCTGGCGGCGTCCAAGTTCAAAATATCCCCTACAAAACCGAGTACCAGCAAAGAGGGCAGCCCGCCGGTAAAGCTGGCTGTGCTTGCGTCGGAAAGCCCCCAAACGATCACCAACAGCCGCGGCCTGACCGCATTTCTGGCAGAATACCAGTCCGGTCATTTGGCCGTTGTCCAGCGGAAGCCATACGGTTCCCGGACAGAGTACACAGAACGGGGCTGGCGGGAGCGCGAACAGCGCAACCATGTGTTTAAGGAACTGACCGGCAAGCTGGACAAGACCAGGATCCGCGAGTTTTACGGCCCCAGCGTTCCGGTCATGCTGCGGGAAACAGGTATTGCAGAGCAGTTCATTGAAACGACGGAGCCAAAGATCCACCAGTATCTGGCCGACGCTATAACCACCCACATCAACAGAGAACTGTACTTTGCAGAGAAAAAATAACAGCGGCCCATGTCCGGGCCGCTGTGGGAAATTAGTTGGTTCCAACGATCTGCATATCATGGACAGCAATTATTTGAACGTCCGAAATATTCAGATTGTCCAGCTTCAAAATGTCCGCCTCCATGCCGCTGATAATGTCGGCGGCGTCCTCCGTGTCAACGTCGATCTGCAAAGAAACGATAAAGCCGGAGCCATCGGAAGCGGTGAGAATATCGCAAGAATAGTCTTTGCCCGCGGTATTCGTCAGGCACAAGAGCCTCTACCGCGGATTGCACGTCCTCTGCGGTAACAACAACGTCGGAACTGGGCTGTGGTTCCTCCTCTGTAACGTCATTGTCCGACGCGGCAGAGTTGGAGGCGCTGGGCGCTGGCCCGTCGGTGATTGTGACCCAGCCGCAGGCGGTTAAGGACGTTACAAGGAGCAAGGTACAGAGCAAGACAGCAAACGGTTTCATATTCGGTTATCCCCTTTCTGTGGACGCATTACGCGGCGATGTGCTGATTATTACCACATTATGCTGATTATTACCACACCCGCAATTATAAGTGACAAACAGAAACAAGTCAAGGAGGCGCAATCGCATGACACAAGAGTTTTTGCAGGACGCCATTGTGGAGGATCTGGAGCAGCTTTTTTCCAACTACACCCTGACCAATTCCCTGGGCGTTAACCGCAAAATACAGGTATTTTCGCAGTTTCTCCCTTTCCGGGAGGGCGACGACGAAGAAACCGACGCGGAAGCGCCGCCGGAACCCTATGTGCTGGTGAAAATGCCAAGCGGAGAACTGCCGGAGCAGGACGCACAGCAAAACGTTGACGTAAAACTGATCGTTTGCGTGTGCGACCCAGCCCTGAACCGGCAGGGCTACCGCGACGCGCTCCACGTTGTAAACGAGATCGTGAGGCATTACGCACGGGACGGGATCGTGGCAAACCGCTATGAAGCGCAGCACCCGATCCGGTGGGCCGTTCAGGAAGAAGCTGAAACACACCCGTATTATTTCGCCGCCGTGGGGCTGACTTTCCACGCGCCGGCGATTTTCAAGGAGGTGCCAGAAACATAATGGCGAAACCCAAAAAGGCCGAACAGGCCACCACCGTGGTTTACTGCGGCCCGTCCATTCCGGGCGTGGCGAAGCAGTACACCGCATACACCAACGGGATCCCCACCGCGCTGGCGGAGGCTATCGTGAAGCAGCCAGCCATGGAGGGCCTGGTGGTGCCCCTGGAGCAGTTACCGGAGGCCATGAAGAACCTGCGGAGCGGCACGGGGCATATTTCCCGCCTGTATCGTCTGGTACAGGTCAAACACTAAACAGGAGGTAGAACAACATGGCATACAAACACGGTGTATATAACACCGAGCAGGCCACCAGCCTGACCGTACCCATTCAGGGCAGCGCTGGCCTGCAGGTCATTTTCGGAACGGCGCCCATTCACCTGGCGAAAGACCCCGCGGCGGCGGTCAACGCCCCCAAACTGGTTTACAGCTACAAGGAGGCTGTGGAGGCCGTCGGCTATTCGGACGATTTCGAGAACTTCACCCTTTGCCAGAGCATTAGCGCCTGTTTCCAGATTTTCAACGTTGCGCCCATTATCCTGGTGAACGTGCTGGATCCCAACAAGGCGGCCCACGTCACGCAGAACCAGGCGGAAAGCTGCGACGTTGTGGACGGCGTGGTGCTGTATGACAAGAAATATGTGCTGCTGAACACCCTGGCCGTGAAGAACGGCAGCGCCACACTGGTGGCCGGCAGCGACTACGAGGCGGCACATGAGGACGACGGCAGCGTGGCCATTACGCTGCTTTCCACGGCGGCCAAGGAGGCCAGCAGTCTGACCGTGAGCAGCACCAGCCTGAAACCCTCCGGCGTGACCGCTGCCGACATTGTGGGCGGCGTGGACGCCTCCACCGGCAAGGAAACCGGCCTGGAACTGATCCGCCAGATTTACCCCACCCTGGGCATGGTGCCCGGCCTGATCCTGGCACCCGGCTGGAGCCACACCCCCACCGTAGCGGCAGCCCTCCAGGCCAAGACCGAGAACATCAACGGCAATTTTAATTGCAGTTGCCTTTTGGACATTTCCGCGGACAGTGACGGCGCGGTGGTTTACACCAGCGTAAAGGGCGCCAAGGAAGCCCTGGGCGCCAGTTCCGCCCATGCGGCGGCCCTGTGGCCCATGGTGGCCGTGGGCGAGAAGAAATATTATTTCTCCGCCATGTTTGCCGCCCTGACGGCCTACACGGACGCCAACAACGCAGACGTGCCCTATGAAAGCCCGTCCAATAAGGACCTGCGGATCACCGCCACGGTTCTGAAAGACGGCACCACGGTGGCGCTGGATCAGCAGCAGGCCAACGACGTGCTGAACGCCAACGGCGTCATTACCGCGATCAACGCCAACGGGTTCAAGTCCTGGGGCAACAACACCGCGGCCTATCCCTCCACCACGGATCCGAAAGATCGCTGGTGGGCTGTGCGCCGTTTCTTTGACTGGGACGGAAATAATTTCATTCAGACTTATTTCCAGAAAGTTGACAAGCCGGGCAATAAGCGCCTGATCCAGTCTATTGTGGACAGCCAGAACATTATCGGCAACGGCTACGTTGCCCGCGACTACTGCGCCGGTTACCGCGTGGAGTTCCGCAGCGACGAAAACCCCGTTACCAACCTGCTGGCCGGCCACCTGACCGTACACACCTACCTGGCCCCGTACATTCCCGCGGAATATATCGAAAATATCCGTGAGTATGACGTGGACGCACTGGAAAGCGCAATCGGAGGTGAATAAAGATGAACACGATCCCCACTAAGATCAACCGTTACAACGTCTACAACAAGGGAAACCGCCTGCTGGGTGTCGGTGAGGAAATGACGCTGCCGGACTTTGAGCCGTCCAGCGAAACCGTGACCGGCGCCGGGATCCTGGGTGAGATCGACGACCCCACCGTGGGCTATTTCGGCAATCAGGAACTGGAAATCCCGTTCCGCCTGCTGGACAAGGAAACCGCCGACATGATGGACATGACCAAGGCCGTGCAGCTGGAGATCCGCGGCGCACAGCAGACCACCAACACCGAGGGCGATATTGAGTTCAGACCCATGCGTGTGGTGGTTCGTGGCCGCGGCGGAAAGCTGACCACCGGCAAGGTCAAGGCAGGCAGCCCCATGGACACCGCGATCACGCTGACCATTCTTTACATTCTCATTGAGGTGGACGGCAAGACCGTGGTGGAACTGGACAAGCTGAACGAGGTTTACAAGGTCAACGGCGTGGACGTTCTGGCCAAGATCAAGGAGATGTGCTGACATGAGCGACGAAAAGAGAATGGACACCGCCCTGCTGGCGGAGAACGACGAAAACACCGCGGCGGAGGAAAACGCCCTGGTTATGAAGCTGGACAAGCCTTTCACCTTTGAGGGGCAGACGTACACAGAGGTGGACCTGTCCGGCCTGGAGGACACCACGGCGGCAGACCTGCAGGCCGTGGGCCGTTTCGTGACGAAGAAGAACCCGGCGGCGAACCCCGCAACCGTGGAAATGACGCTGGAATACGCCCAGTTCATGGCGGCCCGCGTCGCCCACCTGCCGCTGGAGTTTTTCGAGCGCCTCCCCGCAAAGGAGGCAATCAAGCTGAAAGGCATTGTCGTGGGTTTTCTTTACGGCGGGGCTGGGGACAACTAACGCCCGCCGTCATAAACAGGGCCTGCGTCGGGTTGTCCATACAACTGCGGACAGGGCTGGATTATCTTCTGGCCCTGTCCGTTTCGGACTTGAACGAACTGGCGGACACGGTGACGCAGTACGCGGAGGAGGTGGCAAAACATGGCCGGCAAAAATAAAACGTATGAGTTAATGCTGAAAATCGGCGGCAAGGTGGACGGTTCCCTGAAAAACGCCTGCAGCACCGCAGACAAGAACCTGGCTGCGCTGGGGAAAACGGCAAAGACCGCGGGAAAGATCGCTGCCGGTGCCATGGTAGCAGCCGCCACCGCTGTGGCGACCCTGGGAACCGCTGCGGTGAAATCCGCGGCGGAGTATGAGGCCCAGCTGGCCAACGTTTCCACGCTGCTGACCGGCACGGAGGCAGAGGTGGCCGCACGAACGGCGGAAATCGGGGATCAGGTTCTGGAAATCTCCAACCGCACGGGCGTGGCCACGGCTGACCTGACGGACGGAATGTATCAGGTGGTTTCCGCTTTCGGTGACAGCGCAGACGCCGCGGCCATTCTGGAAACCGCGGCAAAATCTGCGGCGGCGGGAAACGCGACCACGACGGACAGTATCAACCTACTTTCTGCCGTAACCAAGGGTTACGGCGATACCTCCGCGGAGGCGGTGCAGCAGGCGGCGGATCTGGCATTTGCCACCGTAAGACTGGGCCAGACCTCTTTCCCGGAACTGGCCGCAGGCATGGGCAAGGTCATTCCCCTGGCCAGTACCCTGGGGCTGGAGCAAGAACAGCTATGGGGCGCCATGGCCACGCTGACCGGCGTTACAGGTTCCACGGCGGAAGTGGTTACGCAGATGAAAGCCACAATGCAGGCGTTCCTCTCCCCGTCCAAGAATATGCAGGCCGCCCTTAAAAACATGGGCTATGAAAGCGGCCAGGCGCTGCTTGAAAGCAAGGGCCTGCAGGGATCTCTGGACGCCCTAAAGGACGCTGTGGGAGGCAACGAACTGGCGTTTGCTGGCCTGTTCTCCTCTGTGGAGGCACAAACCGCGGTGCTGGCTATGGCAGGCAACCAGGCCGAAAACCTGACCAGCAAGACGGCGGAAATGTACGAAGCCACCGGCGCGGCAAATACCGCCTTTGAGCGGCAGACCAACACCCTGGCATACGACATTAAGATGGTTAAAAACCTGGGCGCCAATTTCTTGACGCAGCTGGGCACCAACATTCTGCCGTATGTGCGGGAGTTCGCGGAGGCGGCCCTGCCGGTGGTTTCGGAGGCGCTGGAGAAGATCGGCAGCTACATGACCGGAACCATCATTCCGGCGGCGGAAACTGCGGTGAAATGGATTTCGGAACACCGCACCCCTGATCCTGGCGCTGGCGGCGGGTATTGCCACCGCTGTGGCGGCCTACAAGGCGTATAAAGTGGCGATCACCGCCTACAACGCAGTTATGGCCGTGTATAAAGTGGTCACCGCAGCAAGCGCCACGGGAACCTTTACCCTGGCGGGCGCCATGACGGCGCTAAATCTTCCCGTGCTGGCAGTTGTGGCCGCCATCGGCCTGGCTGTGGCGGCGGGGATCCTGATTTATAAGAACTGGGACAAGATCAAGGCCAAGGCCGTGGAACTGGGCGCGAAGATCTCCGAGGTATGGGGAAACATCAAGACCGGCGTTTCCGAGGCCGTGGCGAACCTGGTTTCTGCGTTCCAGTCTAATTTCCCCCTGCTGTCCGCTTATTTGAGTGGGTGGTGGGAAAGTGTTTCGGCGGCCTGGGAAAACGTCAAGGCCATTTTTGCCAATATCATTGACTTTGTGCAGAACGTATTTGCAGGCAACTGGAGCGCCGCCTGGGACAATATCGTGGCCATTTTCGGAAACGTGTTTGGCATGATCGTGAACCTGGCGAAAGCGCCCATAAACGGAGTTATTTCCGCAATCAACTGGGTGCTGGAGAAGATCAACAGCATTTCCGTGACGATCCCGGACTGGGTTCCGGGCGTCGGCGGGAAAACCCTGGGCTTTAACATTCCGACGATCCCCGCCCTGGCTGCCGGTGGTATTGCCACGGCGCCCACGCTGGCGCAGATCGGTGAGGGCGGAGAGCCGGAGGCGGTGCTGCCGCTGTCCAAGCTGGCGGCCCTCCTGGACGAATGGACGAAGCCGAAGCCGACACCGGGCGGCGGAACGGGCGGCGGCGGTGAAACCGTCGTTTTCTCCCCGGTATTCAATTTCTACGGCGGGACGCCGAGCCGCGAGGAGGCCGAGGAGGCCGGGCGGATCAGTTTCGCGGAGTTCAAGAAACTGTATAGGCAGATGAAAAAGCCGAGGAGAAGCGCAAGCAATTCAGCCCGGTATAAGAGGAGGACCACACCATGGAAAGCACCTACACCACCAAGCAGGGGGACGTATGGGACAAAATCGCCTATGAGGTGTACGGCGACGAAGAATACACCGGCTGGCTGATGGAAAACAATTTCCCGCTGCTGGACACGTTCGTGTTTGACGCCGGGGTGGTCCTCCAGACCCCGGCCCCGCCGGAGCAGACCGCGGCCAATGACCTGCCGATCTGGAGGAGCAAGGTATGAATACACGGCGGGCGTATGTAGACCTGATTTACAACGGAACCGCAGCCACGGCGGAAATTTCCGGTTTCGTGACGGATATTTCATACACGGATCCGGCCAGCGGAGAGGCGGACAGCCTGGACATTACGCTGCAAGACCGGGATCGCCGGTGGACGGGGGCGTGGATCCCCGTCGCCGGTGACACCCTGGCCGCGACGATCCGGGCGCTGAACTGCCAATATTCCGGGGACAACCGGATCCTGCCGTGCGGTTTCTTTATCGTGGACAGTTTCAGTTTTTCCGGCTGGCCGGTTTCCGGGAGCATTTCCGCGATCTCCACGCCGCTGGACAGCAGTTTCACCACCACCCAGCGGACAAAGACCTGGGAAAACGTGACCATAAAAGAGATCGGAACCGAGATCGCAGGCCGCGCCGGGATCGCGCTGGCCTGGGACGTGGAGGGCGACCCGTTCACGATCAAAAGCGTGGAGCAATCGGAACAAACCGACTGTGAATTTTACATGAACCTGTGCAACACCTACGGGCTGGCCATGAAAGTCTACGCCCAAAAGATCGTGGTGTATGACCGGGAGGCATACAAGAAAAAGGGCGCGGCGGCGGTGCTGTCCCCGTCCAGTATGAAATCCTGGTCATGGCAGCAGGATCAGGCCGGCACCTACACCGGCGGAGAGTTCACATACACCAGCCCGGCCACGGAAAAGGAAATCAAGGTGACCGTGGGCAAGGGCAGCCGGATCCTAAAGCAGAGCGGCAAGGCCGACAGCAAGGCCGACGCGGAGCGGAAGATCAAGGCGGCGGTGGCCAAGGCAAACCACGGCAAGACAAAACTTTCCGCCACCATTGTGGGAAACGCCTCTCTGGTGGCCTCCCAATGCGTCCAGGTGGTGGGCCTGGGGAAACTGTCCGGCAAGTATTACATTGACACCATTACCCACAACGTCAGCGGATCCGGCGGCTACACCATGGACCTGGAAATGTCGCTGGTGGAGGAATGACGCGAGGAGGAACGCATGGAAAACAATATCCGGCTGGGTAAGATTTCAGCCATTGATTACGCCGCGGGCACGGTCCGCGTGGTGTACCACGAAAAGGACGACGCCGTGACCGCCCCCATTCCCCTGATTTCATCGGAGTATTTCATGCCGGAGGTGGACGACATGGTTATGGTGCTTCACCTCTCCAACGGCACGGAGGCGGGCGTGGTCCTGGGCAGACCGTGGAGCGAGAAGAACAAGCCCCCGGAGGGTTCCAAAGGGCTTTACCGCAAAGACCTGGCCCGTTCGCCGGGTGAGGCCATGATCCGCTATAAGGACGGCACCATGACCATCAAGGCCGCCAAGTTGGTGATTGACGGAACCGTGACCGTCAGCGGCGACGTGACCGCCGGCGGGGTTTCCCTGGACAACCACACCCACACGGACAGCATGGGCGGCGGAACCTCCGGGCCATCGTAAGGAGGCGATTTACACATGATCGGAACGCTGGGGCGCAAAATCATTTTTGAGGTGAGCGACAACAGGGTTTTGACCTTTGAGAGCATGAGCCGCGAGGTTTCCGGGCGCTGGACCGAACACGAAGTTTTAGGCGTGAAGCCGAAAGCGGAGTTTTTAGGGCCTGGCCTCCAGACCATAAGCCTGACCATTCACCTGTCCGCTGCCCTGGGCGTGAAGCCGCGGCGGATCCTGGACATGGTGGAGCGCATGGTGGAAAGAGGTTCGGCGGAGTACCTGGTGATCGGCGGCAGACTGGTGGGCCGCCGTCCGTTCCGCGTTACAGGATCGAGTGAAGCCTGGGACAAGGTTTACAGCCGCGGAGAATTGGCCAAGGCTACCCTGACCATTTCACTGGAGGAATACGCATGAACGAAAACGACCTTTTCAATTTCCAACTGGAATATACGTTCACGGCGGACTGGCTGGCAGAACTGGATCGGCAGCTGGCCCTCCTGCTGTCCACACGGGAGGGCACCATGCCGTTGGATCGGGCTTTCGGCCTGAACATGGATTTTGTGGATATGCCGCCAGAGGCCGCAAAGAGCCTTTACACGGCGGAGGTCACCGAAAAGGTGTCCAAATTCATACCGGAGGTGCGGGTGCAGGAAGTGACCTGGACCGGCGGCAACACCGGAAAACTTTTTCCCAAGGTGGTGATAACAAGTGCCTGATATTTCCGCAATTCAGAACACCCCGGACGTGTCTTTCATCGACAACAAGACCATTGACGACGTGCGCGGGGATATGGTGGCAGACTTTGAGGCGTTCATGCTCCAAGCGACGGGCAGCAAGGTGTCCCTGGGCCGCGCCTCTGTCCACCGCATGATCCTGTATTCGGCGGCGGCGCAGATTTACCAAGCCATGCAGTACGTTGACCGAGCGGGCAAGCAAAGTCTTTTGAAATACTCCTATTCGGAGTTCCTGGACAATCTGGCGCTGCTGAAAGGCGTTACCAGAGAACCGGCAAAGGCAGCCACGACCACGATCCGCTTTACCGCGTCGGCCACCAGGACGCTGGCCACGCCGATCCCGGCGGGCACCAGGGTTTCCTCCAGCGGTTCCATTTATTTCAGTACGGTGGAGTACGCAGAGATCCCGGCGGGCAGCCTGACGGTGGACGTGCTGGCGGAGTGTACCGCCACCGGCGACGCGGGCAACGGCCTGGCGCCTGGTGAGGTGTCCACCATCGTGGATCCCGTTCCCTACATTACCAGCGCCGTGAACCAGAACACCACGGAGGGCGGCGCAGACGTGGAGAACGACGAAAGCCTGGCGGAGCGGGTTTACCTGGCCCCTGGCGCCTATTCTACGGCAGGCCCGGAGGACGGATACCTGTACCACGCCAAGAAGTACAACGCCGCCATAGGTGACGTGGTGGCCACCAGCGACCAGGAAGCGGGAACCGTGGACATTGTTTTCATCATGGCCGACGGTTCCAAGCCGGGCGCGGCCATGATCTCCGGCCTGCAGGCGTACCTCTCCGGCAAGACGATCCGCCCCATGACGGACAAGCTAACCGTGAAAGCCCCGGAGGAGGTCACATACAGCATTAACCTGACGTATTACATCAACCGCAGCGACAGCGCCAGAGCGGTGGCAATCCAGGCGGCGGTGGCCCAGGCCGTGGAGGAATATAAAACCTGGCAGCGCACCATAGGCCGCGACGTGAACCCGTCGCAGCTGGCCGCCATGGTCATGGAGGCAGGCGCCAAGCGCGTCACCGTGACCGCGCCGACGTTCGCGGCGGTGGCCGCCACCAAGGTGGCAGCATTGACCGGATCGGCCACCGTGACGTATGGAGGGCTGGAAGATGATTAAACTTTCCGGCAGCCGCTTCACGGACATTATGCCGGAGAACCTGGCAGAGCAACCGGAGATCCAGGCGCTTGCCTACGCCGTGGGCAGGCAGGTGGAGAAGCTGCTGGCCTATGCCGACGGCGCCCGCACCTATGCGGCGATCTATGCTGTGCCGGAAAAGGTGCTGGATCTGCTGGCCGTGGAACTGCGTACCCCGTCCTATGACGAAAACTTTTCCATTAAGGTCAAGCGAACCCTGATCGCGGAAAGCCTGCTGTTTTACGCGCAGATGGGCACCCCGGCAGCGGTGAACCGGATCATTGAAACCATTTTCCAGGCCGGTCATATCAGCGAGTGGTGGGAATACGGCGGAAACCCTATCACTTCAAGGCATACACCACGAACCCGGCCATTACGTCGGACGACGTGGAGGAGTTCAAGCGGGTGCTGGGCACCGTCAAGCGCCTTTCCGCCTGGCTGGACGAAATCGTGTTGGATCTGTCCACACCTCCGGCGGAGGTATTCGTGGGCCACTGGATCCACACGGGCGACTTTATCACCCTGCAAAGGGCGACTATGTAACAGGAGGTTATCAGCCATGTTTCAGGCCCCGAAACTGACAGACACCGGCAAAAACCTGTATTACAGGAATATGGCCGGTGAGGGGATCAAATTCACAACCATTCAGCTGGGCAACGGCACAATCAGCGGCCCGATCTCCGCTATGACGGCCCTTGTCAGCGCCGTGGTGACTATTGACGCCGCGGTGAAGAACAACGCGGAGCAGTACGCCGACGTGTCCGGCCATTTCTCCAACGCAGAACTGGAGGAGGGTTTTTACTGGCGCGAGATCGGCGTGTTTGCGGCGGATCCCGATTACCCCAATGACCGCAGCCACGACATTCTTTACTGCTACCAAAACGCCTATGACACGGCGGACTTTATCCCCGTGGCGTCGGTGGAAACGGTGGAAAAAAACATTACCGTGCCCATTATCGTGGGCGACGCCTCCACGGTGTCCTGCACCCTGTCCAGTTCGCAGGTGCTGGTGTCGGAGGCGGACCTGGAGGCGCACGACAAGGACGCGAACGCCCATAATGCCCTGTTTGAGAAGATCAACAAGGAACTGGAAAAGAAACAGGACACGATCACCGCCAAGGGCATTTTGAAAGGCGACCAGGACGCAAAGGGAAACCCCGCCGTGACCAAGGCCACGCCGGGCGTGGACTACCAGCAGCCAACCCAAGTGCTGACGGAAAGCAACGCCATGGCCCTGACGGACACGGTTCCGTTTTTCTCCGGTGCTGACGGGCAAAACCGTAAGGTCACGCTGAAAAAGCTAAAGGAGGCCCTGGGCGTCCAGTCTGCCAGTATCAACGTGACGACCTGCGCCGGCGCGGCGGTGGATTGCACGGACGGAGAAACCACCCTGAACGGCGTGGGTTCCACCAAGTTCTCCCTGCCGGAGAACACCGGCACCTGGGAGGTAACCGCCACCCTGAACGGACACACGGCCAGCGCCGTGGTGGAGGTCACCGGCGCCATGCAGTACAACGTGGATCTGGTGATTACCTCCAGCGTGGCAGTCACCCACGCACCCACGAAAACCACCTACAACGTGGGGGAAACATTCGACCCCACCGGCCTGGTGGTCACCGCCACCTATGCCGACGGCACCACGGAGGACGTAACGGACGGCTGTACGTTCAGCCCCACCGTTATGGCAGCCAGCACCGCGGCGGTGACGATCAAATACCAGCGGGCGGGCGTGACGGTCACGACCACCCAGGCGGTCACGGTCCTGGAAATGTCCAGCATTTCCGTGAAAACCGCACCAAACAAAACCGCGTATTACATCGGTGAGAGTTTCGACGCCACCGGAATGGTGATTGAGGCCACCATGTCCAACGGCACCAAAAAGACCGTGACGGGCTGGACGTACACCCCCAGCGGCGCCCTTTCCAAGACGGACACGGCGGTGACGATCTCCTACACGGAAAACGGCGTCACAAAGACCTGCACCCAGGCGATCACGATCCGCACCCTGTCCAGCATTTCCGTGACGACAGCACCCGCGAAAACCGCCTACAAGTACGGGGAGAAGTTCAGCAGCGCCGGAATGGTGATTACCGCCAAATATTCGGACAACGCAACCCGCGTGGTGAGCGGCTGGACCTATTCACCCACCGGCGCCCTGGGAATGTCCAATACCACGATCACGATTACCTACGCAGAGGGCGGCGTGAGTAAGACCTGCACCCAGGCCATTACCGTGAGCAACTACCTTTCCAGTATTGCGGTGACCCACGCACCCACGAAAACCTCCTATTTCACCGGCGAAACGTTCAACAGCGCGGGAATGGTGGTCACCGCTACCATGGCGGACGGCAGTAAAAAGACCGTCACCGGCTACACCTGCAGCCCCACCACCATGGCAGCCAACACCACGGCGGTCACTGTCAGCTATTCCGAGGGCGGCGTGACCAAAACGACAACCACCCCGGTGACGGTCACCAGCATTTCCAACACGCTGGCCTCCAACAGCTGGGCAACGATCCGCGCCGTGTCCGACGCCGGAAAGGGGTCCAATTACTGGAGCGTGGGCGACGCCAAGGGGATCACGATCAACGGCAAGGTGGGCGCCACGACGATCTCCAATCTGGCCATTTCCGTGTTTATCCTGGGTTTCAACCACAACGCCAGCCGCGAGGGCAGCAACCGGATCCATTTCCAGATCGGCAAGATCAACGGCACCCTGGTGGGCCTGGTAGACGGCAATTACAGCAACTATACCAGCACCACCGGCGCCTTTACCATGAACACGTCGAACACGAACAGCGGCGGGTGGAATAACAGCCACATGAGAAAGACCGTGCTGGGCAGCAACAGCGCCAGCGCAACCAGCCCCACGGCCAACACCCTGCTGGCAGCCCTGCCGGCGGATCTCCGGGCGGTTATGAAGCCGGCCACCAAGTACAGCGACAACACCGGCGGCGGAAGTGACGCCGCCAGCTATGTCACCAGCACCACGGATCTGCTGCCGCTGCTTTCGGAGTTTGAATACCACGGGGCCAGGTCCTACGCCAACAGCGCGGAGAAGAATTACCAGGCCCAATATGACTATTACCGGGCCGGAAACAGCAAGGTACATTATAGGCACAACGCCACCGGCACGGCGGCCAGTGTGTGGTGCCGTTCCGTCTATTCGGGCAACAGCGACCGTTTCTGCCTTGTCACCGCCGACGGCGGCGCCGCCACTAGCAACGCCCACTATTCCTGGGCGCTGGCCCCCTGCTTTTTTGTCTAATCGCCGCAGCATATCCGGCAAAATCCCGCCCACGGAAGTGGGCGGGAAACCCGGACAGAGAAAGAAAACCCGTGAGGTGAAAGAATGTCAGTTCTGAAAGAAAAGCGGACCGTGAGCAAAGCGGAGTATGTGAACACCGCAAACCAGATTTATGTGGAAACGGTGGGATTTTTGACGCGGCTTTCCGCCCGTTATTCCCGGCTGATTGCAGAGGGCGCCGCGCAGCTGGCCGGTGAGGTCATGGACCACACCGAAAAGGCCAACAAAATATACCCGTCGGACGAACAGCGCAAAGCCCAGCGCAAGGCGCATTTGCTGGAGGCGCTGGCCTCCCTCTCTGCGCTGGACGTGCGCCTGACCCATGCCTATCTGGTTATGTACCAGAACCCGCAAGGGTGCTTTACGGCGCCCAGCGGAAAAACGGTCCCACCCAAGGAGGCCATGGACAAGCTGGACCGCATGGCGCAGAGCCTGGGCGAACTGATAGACCGGGAGGACACCCTACTGCGGAATATCCTGGAGAGCGACAGGAAGCGGAAATAAGTCATTTTTATGGGTGTATCTTTGAAAACGCGCCGGGAGGCAGGGCGGCTTTCCCCTCTGACGGCGGCCAATGTGTGGTGCCGTTCCGTCAATTCGGGCAACAGCAACAATTTCTGCCTTGTCAACACCGACGGCAGCGCCAACAATAACAACGCCAACAATTCCTGGGCGCTGGCCCCCTGATTTTGCATAGCTGGGTCAAATGCAGTAACGAACGTGAACCGGACCCATGTAAAAGGAAAGATACTTCCCTGGCGAAAGCCTGAAACTGCCCGCTGATGATCCCGCGCGGACGCTGCTTGCATGGCGGGGGTATTGTGCTAACCCCGTTTCATGCGCTGGATCGAAGCAGTTTAGACGCACACCAACACCACAACTGTACGGAGGGCGAATACTTTTCTATGACAAGCGAACAGCGCCGCGAGGCGCGTTACAGACGCCGCCAGACAAGGCGGCAGGCAAAGCGAAAGGCCCACAGCGACGCCCTGGGGCCGATTGAGGAAGTTTTCAGTTACCGGGCCATGTTTTTCCATGGCCGGAAATGCTGCAACGGCGTGAGGTGGAAAGCCAGCACACAGCGGTTTGAAATGCACCTGTTTTCCGGCACCGCCAAGCGCCGGCGCAAGATCCTGAATGGAACATGGAAGCCGGGCAAAACCGCCCATTTCACCCTGAAAGAACGGGGCAAGGTTCGACCAATAGACGCGCCGCACATTGAGGATCGGCAGGTTTATAAGGTTCTGACCAAAAAGGTGCTGGTGCCGCTGTATGTGCCCAGTATGATCTACGACAACAAAGCCAGCCAGAAAGGCGGCGGCCTGCATTTCCATTACAGACGCCTGGCCAAGCACCTGCGGGACCATTACCGCAAGCATGGCCTGGAGGGCGCCCTGTTCCTGATGGATTTTCACCACTTTTTCCCGGACGCGCCCCACGCGCTGCTGTATGAGCGGCACCGGGGCATGATCCTAAACCCGGACCTGCGGCAGTTGGCCGATCTGGTGGTGGCAGCTGTGCCGGGCGGCGTGGGTATGCCGCTGGGCGTGGAGCCAAGCCAGCAGGAAATGGTGGCGCTGCCGTCCTCCCTGGACAACCGGATCAAAGCCCAGCTTTCGATCCATGGCGCTGCCCATTACATGGACGACTATTACACCATTCTGCCGTCGAAGCAGGCGGCGGAGGTGACCGCGGCGGACGTGATCGGCCACGCGGAGGCCATGGGCCTGCAGGTCAACGCCGGAAAGTCAAAAGTGGTTCCGTTCTCCAGACCGTTCCGGTTCTGCAAAGCAAAGTTTCAGGTGACGGACACCGGCGCCGTGAAGATCCACGGCTGCCGGGACGGCATGAAGCGGGCACGGCGGAAACTGCGGCTTTTCCAGGCGCGTGTGGCCAGCGGTGAAATGACGGTGGAGCAGGTGGCCCAATGGCTGCAAACGCCGATTTCCTATTATGAAAACTTCAACGATCACGGCAGGGTGCTGAAACTGCGGCGGCTATTTTATGCGATTTTCAAAACGGAGGTGTAAACCATGTTCAAGATCACAAAAGACGGGGCGACCGTGGCCATGACCGAGGCCCCCAACTACATCAAGCAGGCGGAAAACGGCTGTTTCGTGCTGTGCCCGGAGGCGGAGGCCACGGGGATCGCGCACAACGGCACCGTTTACCACCTCCTGGGACGCCCTGACATGGCAGGGGCAGAAATCACGGTCATGCTGGAAGAAACGGACGCGGGAGTGGAGATCGCCAAGGCGGCAGACGCTACGGGGATCGTGTTCGTCACAATGGCGGAGGCCGGAAGCGTGGACGCCACAACGGCGGCGGAACACGCGGATCTTTTCGCGCCGTGGGCGGTGCCGGTGGCCTATACCGTGGGCCAGATCCGCAGATATACGGACGGGAAGCTGTATAAATGCGTTCAGGCCCATACGTCACAAGCGGACTGGACGCCGGACACGGCTGCAAGCCTGTGGACGCCGGTTTCCGATCCGGCGGAGGAATGGCCGGAATGGTCCCAGCCGGTTGGCGCACATGACGCATACAGCAAGGACGCCAAGGTGTCGCACAATGGCAAGCATTGGACCAGCACTGTGGACAGCAACGTGTGGGAGCCTGGCGTGTACGGGTGGACGGAGGTGTAAGCCGTGGGCGCTGCCTACATCGTAAGAAAAAGAGCGCGGTTTGTGAGTATCAACGGCCCCGTAAACCTCCCGTATGGTACGCCTGTGGACGCTGTGGACGGGTTTCTGGTACATAATGGCCGCCCATTGTGCGCGGTCACCAGCGAGAGCGCACACCGCTATTTTGCACGAAATGACGACGGAAACGGGAAAGCCCGCGGCGCCCTGATCGGCGCCATCACGGCCAAGCTGGAGCGGAAAGACGCCGGCCATCAAATGCGCTGGGATCTCCTGTGGAGCGACCCGGAGGCGCAGAAATTACGCCACCCGGATCATGCGGATTTCTGGCTGTGGGGCCATGCCTTTTTTGAGGCGGACATGGCAGACCTGGAACACGTCGCCGGGCTGATCGGTGTGAGGAGGTGATGCTGCCATGGATTATATGAAGCTGGTGGCGGACCTCTGCCAGATCATTGACCGCCAGAACGAAATCACCAAGGCCATGGCGGTGCAGCTGGGCCAGCGCGACGCCCTCCGGTATGAGGAGGAAATGGCGGCGGTTCGGCGGGACTACGATACCGCCATGGGGGAGGTGGATCCGTGCAAAAACTAATTGAAACGCTGTCCACCGTGAGCGTAGGCCAGGCGCTGACTGGCGGCGTCACCGTGGTGGCGCTGGTGTCCGTGTTTATCGAAATTACACCGGTGAAGATCAACCCGGTTTCCAAGTTTCTGGCCTGGCTGGGGCGGAAGATCAACAGCGAAGTGATCGCCAAGGTGGACAGGCTGGAAACCGAGGTGCAGGCCATGAGGAAAGCGGACGGAGAGCAGGAGGCCATAAACTGCCGTTACCGGATCCTACGGTTCGGGGACGAAGTAAAACACGGCACCCGGCACAGTCAGGAACATTTTGAGCAGATCCTGGCCGATATTGACGCCTACGAAATCTATTGCAAGGATCACAAGGATTTCAAGAACAACAAAACCAAAGTGACCACGGAGCGGATCCTGGACGTTTACCGCAAGTGCGTGGAAACGGACGATTTTTTGTAATGGGAGGAAGCCGTGAAAATCTTTATTGTGGCCGCGGCGGCGTGGGCTGCCGGTGCCCTCCTGGGCTATTTCGTGGCCCGGCTGGCGTATAAGCACCTGCGGAAGCGTCTGCGGACGCTGCGGCAGGAACGGAAGCCGCCTAAAAAGAAAATGGGCACCATGGACAGGATCCTGGTTCTGGAAGCGGTTTTCCTGGTGGCGTACACGGTGGCCGATCTGGTGGTTTTCTGGCACACCGGATCCGAGCCTGCCACGCTGACCGGCTGCGTGTTCGGCGTGTGCGGCCTGGAAAACGGCGTCATGGGCTGGATCAAGACCAACAAGGACAAGGCGGCGGAGGCCGTCGGAACGAGCGGGAGCGGCACCCAGCCACCCCCGGAGGAACCGCCCGCGGGCACCGGCGAACCACCGGACGCGGGCCTGTGAGGAGGTATAAACAAACATGACCGGAAACGAACTGCGCCGAAAGGTGGCGGACATTATCAACGCATGGGACGGAGCAACCAGAGGCAGCGCCAAGCACCTGGAGATCCTGAACATCTACAACAACCACAAGCCGCTGGCAAGAGGTTACCGCGTACAGGTGGGTGACGCCCATTGTGCCACCACGGCCTCCGCGGCGTACATAAAGGCAGGGATCGCGGAGTACACCGGGACGGAGTGCGGCGTGGGAAAGTACGTCGAGATCGCCAAGAAAAAAGGGATCTGGACGGAGAACGACGCATACACCCCCAAGGTGGGCGACGCCTGCGTGTACGACTGGCAGGACGGGGCCAACTACGCCACCACCGACAACACCGGCGCACCGGATCACATTGGCATTGTCACCAAGGTGGGCGGCGGCACCTTTGTGGTCACAGAGGGAAACATGAACGGCGGCAAGGTGGGCAAGCGCACCATGAAAGTGAACGGGCGGTATATCCGCGGTTTCATTACCCCGGACTTTGACATGATCGCCCGGAAACTGGGCGGTACGTCCGGCGGGACGGCGGACAAGCCAACGAAACCGACGACCCAGGCGGCGGGTACATACACCGTAAAGAGCGGCGACACCCTTTCCCGTATCGCCGCAAAGTACGGCACCACCGTGGCCAAACTGGTGGAGATCAACGGCATTAAAAACCCGAACCTGATCCGTGTGGGCCAGGTCCTCCGCCTGCCCGGCGGAGCCGTCAAGTACACCGTTGTGGCCGGGGACACCCTTTCCCGTATCGCCGCGAAGTACGGCACCACTGTGGCCAAGCTGGCAGCAGACAACGGGATCAAAAATCCGAACCTGATCCATGTGGGCCAGGTTATCACCATCAACAAATAATTTTGCCGGAGGTGCTGGAATGGTTATTATCAAGGCGCTGGCCTGGGTGCTTTCCCTGGCCGCTGTGGTCACCTGGCTGGTGGCCCTGGTACGCTGGGACGGTTCGATCCCCTGTGATCGGAGCCAATGCGAAAGCTGCCCATTTCCGCGGTGCCACGAAAATGGCCAGGACAGCACCGGGCAGGAATGAGAGGTAAAAATGGAACAGACTATTATCCGCCTGGCCATTGGCCTGGTTCTTCTGGTGGCTGTCAACGTCGTGCTGGGCAGCCTGAACGCCCTTTTTGACGGGACTTTCGACCGTATCAAATGCCGGAACGGCGTCATTAAGGGGATCATTATTGCCGCCTGTTTCGTCGCTTTCTATGTAGCGGGACGCCTGAACCCCGATATTGTGGCAATCGACATTGACGGCGAAACGGTCAACGTGGCAACAGCCGCCAACCTGGCCATGGTGACGGCCTATGTGCTGTATGCGAAAGACGTTTTTTCCAAGCTGTCCAAGCTGGTTTTGAGCAAAACGAGCGGGACGCCGGAGCAGACCGGCGGAACCACGCCGCCCGCATTGGAGGAACCGGCGGACGCGGCGGAGGCCACCGCAGCAGAATAAAAAAGGAACCCCGGCGCCGCCATGGCGTCGGGGTTCTTCTGCGGGTCACCTGCTGGCAGGCATGGCCCGCATGACTGTTTTTCTGCTGTATTCATCGGTGAGGACTAACACCACACCGCGCCGCCCGTCAGCCAGCGGGACCGTGACCGCCTCCAGCGTAACAGCCGGGGCCGCTTTTTCCATTTTACCCATTCTCATTTCCTCCCATTGAAAAGTTTACGAAGAAGCCGGATCCCGTAGCGGACCGGAATATAAACCGCCACGAATATGGCCACAAAAAGCAGGTATTTCATGCGCTGCCCTCCTATTGACATTTTAGTGGGTTTCGTCTATATTGAGGGTGCGGGGGTTACCCCCCGCCCCTCTGTCTGTTACCAGTTCAGCAATTTGAGGATTGCCGCTGTAATCAGACCGGAGATTGTGCCCGCCAGGATTGTGTCCGCCAAGACCTGCAACCTGTTGGGCTGCGCCGTCGGCTTATGCCGTCGGCGTTTTTTCTTGCTCATTTTAACCACCCCTTTCCTCTTGAACTGTCTATATTATAGTCTTTTTAGGGTGCATAATCAAGTGGCGATATACACGAAAAAAGGTGCTGTAATTTGTCTAAAATATGCACTTTACAGGGTGCATATAAAATGATACAATGAAGCACAGAAAGGGGTGGATATTATGGCAATCAGCTACCAGGGGGCATTTGACAAAATGCAGGAAAAGGGCGTCACGACATACCGGATCCGAAAGGAAAATATACTGTCACAAAGTACCCTGCAAAAAATGAGGGACGGGAAATATGTAACGACGGAAACAATAGAACGGCTTTGCCTGCTGCTGGATTGCACCCCAAACGATTTAATGATAATCACGAAGTAAAGACACCCCCGACGCACACAGCGCCGGGGGCGTTTCGGCGTTTGCCCTCCAGAGTGTTCAATATTTTTCGGTGCTGATTATTAACACGGGTTCGTGGAAACCTATGTGTTAATATCAAGAAAACTGCTGAACATTACCACGCGCCTGGAGGGCTGCCCATGAAAGCGTATGATTTCCACGGGAAAAGAAATATATGCGGTGACCGGATCCGGGAGGCCCGCCTGCGGGCGCGGCTGTCACAGTCTGATCTCTGCCGGCGTCTGCAACTGGCTGGTGTCATTGTGGAGCGGGACGTGATAAGCAGGATCGAAAACGGCGGCAGGTTTGTGGCTGACTTTGAGGTGGTGGTGATCGCGGACGTTCTGGAGGTTTCCGTGGACTGGCTGCTGGGCAAAGAATAGGACGGCGTGGAGTGCTGTATGCACCGCGCCGTCCATATTTTTTTGAAAGTGAGGGCACGGGCATGAAAGGATATAAGCACCTGACGGAGTTTGACCGGAACAAGATCGCCAGAATGAGAAAAGAGGGCGCCACCATGCGCGAGATCGGCGCGGCCCTGCACGTCAGCGCCGCCACCGTCTGCCGCGAGATCAAACGCGGGACATACACCTACATGAACGCGGATTATATCGAAGTGACCGAGTACATACCGGAGCGGTCACAAGCCCGCTACCGGGCCAACATGGCGGCCAAGGGCGGCCCCCTGAAAATTGGAAGTGATCGCCGGTACGCCGAAACCCTGGAGGCGCTGATTGCTGACGACAATTACAGCCCGGAGGCAGCCCTGCATGAGATTGAGAACCACCCGGAAAAGTACGGCAGCTTTGAAACGCGGATCTGCCGCCAAACCCTTTATGCCTATATTGACAAGGGAGTTTTTCTCCGCCTGACCAATAAGGCGCTGCCGTTCAAGGGTTCCCGGCGGAAGAAGAAAACCAAGCACGTCCAGCGGGCGAAACAGCAGCCCAAGGGTGAGAGCATAGAAAAGCGCCCGCCGGAGATCGACGGGCGCCAGGAGTTCGGCCACTGGGAAATGGATCTGGTGGTTTCCTGCAGGGGCGGGCATAAGTGCCTCCTGGTGCTGACCGAGCGCGTCACCCGCATGGAGGTGATCCGCCTGATCCGCGATAAATCCGCGGCCAGCGTCGTCCGTGCGCTGGACACCATGGAACGGAAATGGGGCACCCGCTTCCCGCAGGTATTCCAATCTATTACCATGGACAACGGAAGCGAGTTTGCGGACTATATCGGGATCGAACGGTCCGTATATAAACGCTGTGAGAGCAAGCGCACCCGGACATATTACTGTCACCCATACTGCAGTAGTGAGCGAGGAAGCAACGAAAAACAAAACCAGATGATCCGGCGGAAGTTCCCCAAGGGGACAAACTTTGATAAGGTCACCCAAAAAGACGTGGAGGCGGTGGAAAGCTGGCTGAACAGATACCCCCGCCAACTGCTGGGCTGGGCCTCTGCCGGGCAGCTGTTTGAGGGCTATTTGCAGACCGTCTAAAAATATTTTTTCGTTTTGTTACACTTTCCTATTGACATTTGCCTACATCGAAATATAGAATTTTCTCGCGGACATTTGTGCATATTATAGAGACATTTACAAAAACCGGCTCCCCCGCGAAAAAAAGATTGACGCGGCCGGGAAAACGTGCTATATTATTTAGGCAATCGGGATGCTAGTGTGGCTCAGTCGGTAGAGCAGCTGATTCGTAATCAGCAGGTCGCCGGTTCAAGTCCGGCCACTAGCTCCAGAAACCGGTGAAAATCGAGAGATTTTCACCGGTTTTCTCTTTTATTTGTTTGGTTTTTCAGGTGGCGAATTTTCCTGACCCACACCGTGACCCACACGGCGAAATGTCCAAAGAGCGGCGGAGAGGATATGTATCTCATCCTCTCCGCCGCTCTTTTGTTTTTACATAACCTGTGCCATGAAATTGCCCATCTTTTCGGCGGCGCTTTCCTGCATCTGACGTGTAACGTGGGTGTAGGTTCTCAGCGTGAATCCTGCGTCGAAATGACCGAGCATACTGGATACCGTTTTCACGTCTATGCCGTTTTGCAAGGCTAACGTCGCGAATGTGTGACGTAAGTCATGAAATCTCAGGTGTTCCAGCCCTGCGTCCTTCAGGATTTTCTTGTGAATGTTCACGACCGAATCGGGATGGTACATCTCGCCTGTTTTCGGGGATGGGAACATCCATGGGCTGCCGGGGTGCTTCTGGTGCTCTGCGACCAGCAGCTCGACAGCGTCCTGCGGAATTGAGATTTTGCGAATGGAGTTTTCCGTTTTCGGGCGTGTGATATCGGGTTTGCCTGCGTTGTTTCGTCCTGCCTGTTTGCTGACGGAAATCGTCTTGTTTTCGATGTCCAAATCTGACCATTGCAGGGCAACCAGCTCGCCCTTACGCAGGCCGCTGATGAGTTCCAGATAGAACATCGGCAGGACGCCACGTTGATCTGCTGCCGTCAGGTAGGATTTGATTTGTTCCGGCGGCAGGATCCTCATTTCGTGCTTTGGGATTTTGGGCGGAATGCAGTCATCCGCTGGATTGCGCACAATCAGGCGTTCCTTGACTGCCCGGTCGAGCGCGTTGTGCAGCATTGTGTGGATGCCGCGGATCGTGGAATCACTCAACCCCGGCTGCTTTCCCTTCTGTGCTTCGCGGAGCCGTCCGTGTTCCCGCAAGTCCTTGTACAACCCTTGCAAATCGCGCCCGGTCAGCTTTTTCAGCGGAATATCCCCGATGCGCGGCGTGATATGCAATTCGATGCCGCGCCGGTAGTATTCGGCAGTCGAGAATCGCAGGTGTGGCTTTGCGTATAGCTCATACCACGTTTGCAGCCATGTGCCGAGCGTGTACTCGTCTGCTCTCCGTACATCGACGCTTTCCGCTTCCGCGACTGCTTTCGCCAACTTTTCTTTTACCTCTGCCTGCGTCTTGCCAAGGACGTTCTTAATCAGCCGTTTGCCGGTCTTTTCATCATATACGGCAGTATACCGCCCCTCCCAGCGTCCATCTTTCCGTTTTCGGATGTTGCCCTCTCCGTTCGCTCGTTTCTTTGCCATGTCTGTGCCTCCTTCGTTTTGGTAGCACAAACAACTACCACAGAAGCGGCACAAAGTCTACTGATTTTTTCGGAAGATCGGAATATTTTTTGCTCAGTTCCACACATATCAGAAATCCCTATTCTTTGTTTACTGCGGCGCAGTTTTTGCGCAGTCCAGCTTCCATCTTCATCCTTGACATCTTTCCTGTCTGCTTTATAATGGTATTATGTAAATTGAATTTTGCTTGGACTATCAAAAAATCTGCAAAGCAACCAATATTTGCGCAAAAGCAACCGATTTTTGGTTTACAAAAATCGCGGTATCCCATAAAATCAGGAGAGAAAGATATGACACTTTGTGAAAAACTGACACAGGCGCGAAAGGCGGCAGGGCTAACGCAGGCAGATGTTGCCGCAAAGCTGAACGTTTCCCGGCAAGCGGTGTCGCGCTGGGAAAGCGGGCAGTCGAAGCCGTCGACAGAAAAGCTGCTTGCGCTGGGCGAACTTTACGGTGTGTCCATCGACCGGCTTTTGAACACAGAAAACGTAGATAAGCCTGTTGTGGAGACGTCTCCTGATCTGCCGGAAGCTGAGCCACTCGAACCAGTCATTTCAGAAAAACGCCATCCACGAACATTGCTAAAATATGCAGCCGCAGTGTTTTGCGGCGTGATTGTAACGCTTTTCATTGTCTGTCTGCTCAGTAAATCCGGGTCAATCGGGAAAAAGCGTCCGAAATCGATAGAAGGCTTGAAAACGGAGGATACCTCCAGCAAACCGGAATCCTATTTCGATTTCACATGGGACTGATTACCGCATGAAAATGGAACGGACTACAAAAGGCACGAACGTCATTGTGTCCAGTGCTCCATGGAGGTGTCTATGAAAAAGGAATTTTGTATCGTAATCGCAGCACTTCTCGTCCTGAGCCTGACCGCCTGCGGCAAAAGCAAATCTGCAAATTCTGTTCCGCTGGTCGATTGCAGCGATCACGGTTCCGCTGTAGAAGGTGGCTGTTATCTCATGACAGAAGAAACGCCGGATGAGATCTGCGAAGAAGCGAAGGTTATTTTCTCGGAGAATCTGTCGCAGTGGGTTTCCGTGTTCGAGGGCGGTGCGGGAGAGTACGCGCTTGGAACACCGTATCATACACATCCTCTAGATTCTAATGGTAAACCAACTGACGCTTACATTTTCCCTGTTCTGCATAACGGCGAGTTCTGGTGAACCTTGGATATAATTGAATTGGATGGTGAAACACGTCATCAGTTTTCGCCTAATGTGGAGAAGTTCCAGCACTTACACGGCCTATCATCACCTGAAAATCCCATCCGTTTTGTTTGGGTCGGGAACGTTCGGTATGCCGTCGTTGGGAATAACGCGGAAATCATCACGCACGAAGGTGGGGATATTCCGGATAACATCGGGGAACTGGCCGCCCAAAGTGACCTGCCGGACAGCGTTGTCATCGATATTTCAAAACCAATTGTGATTGCTGAAATTGCTGCTGAAAATGAATCCAACTGAGCGAATATTCTTTGAAGCATGGCTGGATGAAGGAAACCACATTGTGTCCTTTCATGAGATTCCAAACAGTCGATATTACAGCGCAGAAGAACACGACTTCTGGCAGGTGATCGTCGACCTAATTCTGGCTGGGTATCGCGTGCAGTAAAGCGTGGATTTTTTAGAAGGCAGCTTGCAAGTTTTCGGGCTTGCAAGCTGCTTTTCTCTATATGCTCAGAGCCGTTTCTGCTGACGCAGAACCTCCGGGAACGAGATCTGACCGTTCGTTCGCAGCACCTCCTGATAGCTCATGCCGCGCATTTTCTGGTATGTTGCCGCGTCAATATCCGTGTCCGACGCAAGGATGTGATTGCAGACGTTTTGCTCGACAGCCTGCTTCAGAAGCAGTTTGCCGATTCGATCTCCGAACATACTGAGAATGGCTTCGAGCGTTTCACCAAGGATCTTCGGCAGAAAGTCTCCGGCGTACTCGCTCTGTAAATAGCCGCAGTAAAACAGAATTGCCTTTGCAATAAACTCGTTCTGTGTGCTGCATCCGTCGCTTTTGTAGTGTTCCTGCACCCGCTGCCAAACCGTATCTTCCATCCAGACTGTGTGGCGGCTTCGTTCTTCTGTTTTCATGTTCAAAACCTCCCGAAATCGTAATAGCGTCAAAATTGTCCTTGATTTTACTGGCTTTTTGCGGCTTTTGGGAAATAACAGCGTCATTCCATTTTTGACAGCCGCAAAAAGCGCCATTTTTATCCCCCGAAACTGCCCGCACTGCGGGCAGAAGTGGACGGGTTGGCGCAGAAAAGCGCCAAGCCTTTTCTCCTGCTTCGCCGCTTGCGGCTTCTCCCGCTGCTGAAACCCGCCCGGAGGCGTTCTTCTTCTGCGCTTGGCATTCCCGCAACGCTCCCGCGCAGCGGCGCAACGTCCGGTTTTCTGCTGCTGGATGGGTACGCGCTCGGCTGTGTTGCGAAAGCCGCACAAACCGCCGACACGGGCGCGACGGGCTGTGACTGGCGTTTTGGCTGTGCGATCAACCTGTGTTTTCAACGAAATCGGCATATTTTCGCCTTGCCGCGTCCTCGGTAAGCTTCTGCATTTGCCGGTCGTAGTCCTGTTGGAGCGCGAATTGAATTGGTCGGATTGTGAATAGCAGATTGCCATTTCGCTTGCGACCATCCTTCGTTGTAACTTGCGTCGGCTCTGTGACGAGCAGGTCGCGTTCTTCGAGTGAGCGGATATGCTTACGAATCGTGTTCGGACTCAACCCAACCGCATCACCGATTTTCCGATAGCTCGGCCAGCATTGGAATGTCTGCCGATCTTCGCAGAACAGCAGGTAGGCATAGATTGCGATTTCTGCTGCGCTCAGACCCAGCGAGAAAATCTCCTTCGGTAGCGGGAAGTAGTCCTTGACCGGATCGCGTGTCGGCCAGAGACTGCGCTTCACTCTGCCACTCCAGTGTGCTGCTCCACCCAGCGGATGAACGCTTCCTTCGGAACGACGATCCGATTCCCGATTCGCAGCGCAGGGAAATCTTTTTCGTGCATCAGCTCGTAGCTGCTGGACGGCGCAATGCCCAGCACTTTCGCTACTGTCGCCGCGTTCAGGAACAGCGGCAGTTCGTCATAGTTCTTGTAGATTGATTCTTTCATGTTGTCCTCCTTTGTTCGTGTTCATTTTTCCTGTCTGTATTTTGTCTGTCCGAAAAAACACCTCCTACCCTTTATCCGTATTCAGAGGGCTTTTGTACCAAACTTTTTTCAAAAAAATTTGCCCTCACTTTTAGTTGCACAACTTTTGCGGCGTTTGTACGAAAAAAATTTGGTTGTCGAAAAAAAGCCTCTCATTACTAGTAGGGATAAAAATCGCAGTTTTGACAGCCTGTTTTCAAAAAATTCAGAAATTTTTTCGCCGTTCAAAACATCCCCCTATTTAATCCGACGCTAAAAGCTGTTTTTGACACCCTCCTCTGCAATTTTTTTAATTCAGGGGAGAAGATATTTTACGTCCATCAATAACCCTCCCTATTTGATCCGACAGGAATTTACGTTTTGAGCGGTGTCCCTTCGAAAAAAATCCCCTCACTGCATAGGCCACGGGAACGCGATTTTTAGAAGCCCTTTCGAGAAAATTCACAGATCATTTACATTTCCGAACCTACGCTGCCTGTTCGCGTCCCTCCGAAAAAGTCTCCTCATGTGGTAGGCAGTAAGAACGCACTTTTTAGACCCCTTTTCACAAAAGTTCACAAAATATTTACTTCTGCCTCGCCAGAGGCTTCCTCAAAAGTCCTCCTATTTAATCCGACAGAAAATTGTGTTTTGAACAGCCTGTTTTGAAAATTTTTTCGACGGCATAAAAATAGCCACCGTCCAAACGGACAATGGCATCAAGTTAGCAGTTTGTATTCAGCTGCACTTCGAGTTATAATTGTCGGTTCGCTGTACGGTTTTTCTTGCGGATGACTGCGACCAGTAATCTTTGATTACTGCGGCGCAGTTTTTGAGTGGGCTATTTTCCCCTTGACCCACACGCTGACCCACACGGCGAAACGAGCAGACGGAAACAGTGGAAACAAGAGGTGCAAAAAGCATTGATTTCCGAGCAGAAAGTGCTGAAAACGTCTAAAAAACGTTGTTTTTACAGTTTTTCTACTCTTCGTAATCAGCAGGTCGCCGGTTCAAGTCCGGCCACTAGCTCCAGAAACCAGCGAAAATCGTAAGATTTCCGCTGGTTTTCTCTTTTATTTGTTCGAATTTTCAGGTGTCAAAACCGCCTGACCCACACCGTGACCCACACGGCGAAATGTCCAAAGAGCGTCGGAGAGGATGATTGTGTCATTCTCTCCGACGCTCTGTGTTTTTTGACTGCTTGTTCACATCACTTGTGCCATGAAATTGCCCATCTTTTCGGCGGCGCTTTCCTGCATCTGCCGTGTGACGTGGGTGTAGGTTCTCAGCGTGAATCCTGCGTCGAAATGACCGAGCATACTCGATACGGTTTTCACGTCTACGCCGTTTTGGAGTGCCAACGTTGCGAATGTGTGTCTCAAGTCGTGAAATCTCAGGTGTTCCAGCCCTGCGTCCTTCAGGATTTTCTTGTGAATGTTCACGACCGAGTCCGGGTGGTACATTTCCCCGGTTTTCGGGGATGGGAACATCCATGGATTGCTTGGGTGTTTCTGGTGTTCTGCGACCAGAAGATCAACGGCATCCTGCGGGATGGAAATTTTTCTGATCGAGTTTTCCGTTTTCGGGCGCGTGATATCGGGTTCTCCGGCGTTGTTTCGCCCTGCCTGCTTGCTGACGGAAATCGTCTTGTTTTCGATATCCAAATCTGACCATTGGAGTGCGACCAACTCGCCCTTGCGCAGACCGCTGATGAGTTCGAGATAGAACATAGGCAGAACACCTCGCTGTTCTGCTGCGGTTAGGTAAGACTTGATTTGTTCTGGCGGCAGGATCTTCATTTCGTGCTTCGGGATTTTGGGCGGAATGCAGTCATCCGCTGGATTGCGCACAATCAGGCGTTCCTTGACTGCCCGGTCGAGCGCGTTGTGCAGCACCGTGTGGATGCCGCGGATCGTGGAATCACTCAGCCCCGGCTGCTTCCCCTTCTGTGCTTCGCGGAGCCGCCCATGTTCCTGTAGGTCCTTGTAGAGCCATTGCAGATCGCGCCCAGTCAGCTTTTTCAGCGGAATATCTCCGATGCGCGGCGTGATATGTAACTCGATTCCGCGTCGGTAATACTCGGCAGTTGAGAATCGCAGATGTGGTTTCGCATAGAGTTCATACCACGTTTGCAGCCATGTGCCGAGCGTGTACTCGTCTGCTCTCCGTACATCGACGCTTTCCGCTTCTGCGACAGCTTTCGCCAGCTTTTCTTTCACTTCTGCCTGTGTCTTGCCGAGAACGCTCTTGATGATTCGTTTGCCTTTTTTTTCATCGTATCCAGCGGTATATCGCCCTTCCCATCGCCCATCCTTGCGCTTTCGAATATTGCCCTCGCCGTTTGCCCGTTTCTTTGCCATGTTCGTGCCTCCTTCGTTTTGGTAGCACAAACAACTACCACAGAAGGGGCGCAAAGTCTACTGATTTTTTCGTAAGATCGGAATATTTTTTATCCGCATTCGTGCGTGTCGGAAATCCCTATTCTTTGTTTACTGCGGCGCAGTTTTTGCACTCCAGCGCTAAAATATAAAAACGCTCAAATAGTGCGGAGTTTGAGACATACGCAAGGGCCTGTTATAATTTTTATAAAATTTCTTTTGCATTTTTCATCCCTTTGGGTACTCTCATTCGTTATACTGACAGAAAAGGCGGTGGAATACAGCGATCATGTACTGGTGCGTGAGATCAAAGGCGAAGATAAGGGCGCACTGGAGCTTTTGACCTGACGCTGGATGCATTTATCGCAATGATGCAGAACATCGGCGGCCATGCGGTGTATTATTTTCTTATAAATCAGACTTTGAGATTTGGAGGCGTACCATGAGAAGACAATTTGCCGTTATCCTTTTATTAATCAGCATTTTATCCTTATCTGGATGCCATAAAGAACCATCCACTCCGAAGGCTCTTGTTCCCTCCATCATGTACAATGGTGAGATTTATTGCAGCACAGGTAAGCAGATGCCCGGTGAGGTGGCCGAAGACGCAATCATTGGAGAGATTACATCTACTGTTCCACTATCTCAATGGCCAGAGGAGGACGGACAGGCAAACTTCGATATTCTAGGCGCTGCTTATGCAAACACCTCCGATGGGATTGTTGTTTTCATCGATAACGAATGGACGCTTTTTGAGAAAAGAGAAATCAGCAAATAGCTTCTGACTTTTAAGTGGACGCCTGCGGGCGTCCATTTTCTTTTTTGGGGCCTAACCTTTTCAGTAGCGTCAAAATATAAAATATCAAACATTGCAGTTGGAAACACACGCAAGGGTCTGATATAATTTTATAAAATTTCTTTTGCATTTTTAATCCCTTTTGACACTCTCGTTCGTTATACTGACAGAAAAGGCGGTGAGGTGGTGGAATATAGCGATCATGAACTGGTGCGCGGGATCAAAGGCGGAGATAAGAGCGCACTGGAGCTTTTGGTTCGCCGCTGGTATCCGCGAATTTACGGATATGTTTTCAAATTGACCGGGCATGAGCAGGACGCTTATGACTTGACGCAGGATGTTTTTATCGCAATGATGCAGAGCATCGGCAGCTATACGCCGTGGAGGAAATTTGACAGCTGGCTGTTTACGATCGCGCATAACAAGTGCATGGACTACTTTCGCTTTCGACAGAAAATCGTTCAGGCGGAAGACACCATGTTCGACCGACCCGATCCGGCTGCCTCGCTCGAAGATATGTCAGCGGTCTCCCTGTCCGTAAAAGCCGCGCTGGAGAAGCTGCCTGCCGCACAGCGGGAGGCAGTAATCTTACATTATTTCCACCAATTTACCGCAAGCGAGATCGCGCGAATGACGAACACACCGCTGCCGACGGTCAAATCACGGCTTCGCGCGGCCAGAAGCACACTTTCAGATGATTTGTGGGAGGACTTTTCATGAATGAGCGAATGGAACAGGAGATCAGACGCACCATCCGGTTTCTGCAAGCGTCCATGCCGGAGCCGAGGAACCGGCAGACGCCGGTCTTCACGCTGCTGCGGATCGCCGCAGGTGAAATAAACGCGGGCCTGCTGCTTGGGCTTTTCGCGGGTGCATTGATTTTCGGTCTGCTCAGCGTCAGGGCTTTGTCCATGCCGATGCTGACGATTTTCTGTACCGCACCCATGCCGATGCTCCTGCTGTTTCATCGGTACGTGCTCGCCTGCAGCGAGCGTATGCGCGAATTGGAAGCTACGTTTCCGTATTCCTATCCGGAAATGTTAGCTGCGCGGTCCGTCGTGATCTCATGCTGCATGTTCGGTGCGCTGCTGCTGCTTTCCGTGACGCTGCACGTTTCTGCGGGGGAGGATCTTCTGCGGCTGGCGCTCTGCGGCGCGGTACCGGGCATCTATTTATGCACGCTGCTGCTGTTTCTGTCTGCCAGACTCCGTAATCCGGAAGGGCTATCCCTGCTTGCGCTCGTCTTCTGGGCGGCGCTCTGCTTCCTCGTGACGGTGCTTCCGTTTGACCGGCTTTTGCAGCTCTGCTCCACCGCCGCCTACGCAGCTCTGGCGGTCATCGGACTGATTTTATACGGCATACTTGTGCACAACGTTCAACGAAGGAGGGAGCATTATGACATGGCTTATATCGGATGAAGCCAGAAAGCACCGGGCGTTCCGCGAGGTCTGGGTCGCGTATCTCCTTGGCGGGTTGTATCTGCTGCTGGGGCTATACACGGAAATTTCGGACCAGAATTACAGTGTGCGCTATGATGCACAGCAAAAGTGGTGGTTTGTTCAGCAGAATATCCGCTCCTATGGCGCGACGCTGACGGCGTTTCTGCTTGCGGTCGGATTGCCGCGGCTGGTCTGCTGTGAAAGGGAATACCGGACGGACGATCTTGTCGGGACGGCAGCGCTTGGTCGACGGTGCACATGGAGCGCGAAAACGGCGTTTACAGTCCTCTATTGCGCGGCCGTTGTTTTCATCATCGGCGCAGCCAGTCTGCTGGTAAACGGCGGCGCGTTCGGGTTCGAAGGCGCCCTCTCCCCTGTTGCCAGATGCGTGTATTTTGCGGATACGGCGCTGCCGCCGATGTCCAATCTTGCGTACTGTGCGCTCCAGTATGGCTTTCTGCTTCTGGGCGCGTTATACTTCGCCGGGTTTATCCTGATCGTGCTGCGCTGACGCGGCGGACGGCGCTCAGTCTGTTCCTCTGCGGCGGAAGCTATCTGCTGTTTTTCACGTATTCCGCTGTCGGGTTTAAGCTGCCGGAGTTCCTTCGCGTGCCGCTCGACGCGCTCTATCGGTTCGGCTTCGGTGGGTATCTGCTGCAAGAGAGCTATTCGTGGGTCTTTCCATATTTGTGGTCGGACGTATGGAAACCGGTCCTGCTGGGGATTGGGATGATCCTTCTGGAGTTTTTCGTCTTTTGGAGGATATGGGGGAGGAAAGCGAAAGCATGAAAGCTGACCTGATTCGCTGCTTCCGGAACCCGCTCTACTGGCTCGTTTTGGGTGCTGGGCTATCCGTTCGGGTCGTCTTCGCCTATTTTGATTTCCAGACCCGCAGCGATGTGTTCTGGTCGCTATCCGCAGAGTTCTGGAATAAGACAGGCTCCGTGACGCTCGGCTTTCTGGTTCTGCTCGTCCTGATCCGGCTGTTTTCCGCAGATCGGGAAACGGGAGCCTTTCCTGTCATTAACAGCACCGCCTATGGTCGGATCGCGCTGTTCCGGAACCGGTTGATTGCCGGGAGCATTGCCGCTTCGGCTGGTGCTGTGCTGTTAGCAGCCGGAAATCATGCGCTGTCAATTCTCATTTCCGGCAGGCTTCCCCAACCGGATGGTTGGAATCATGCATGGTTCCGCAGCACGGCGATCGTTCTCATCGGAACAATTGGATTTTTCCTCTTTGCAGCATTTGTATGTGACAGTCTGAAGAATCAGCCGGCGGCCATGTGCATCTGCGGAGTTCCGTTTGCGTTCAGCTATTTTATCAATGTCGCTGTGCTGAAAAAGTTTGAATTCTTCTGGTTTGTTCGGTATGGATTTTTTGCAGAATGGATGCGTGGACGGAGAATCGGTGTGACCCCCGGAGTCTGGGGTGTCTGGTACGCGCTGTTATTGGGTGGGTTACTATTGGCCGCCCTCCATCAAAGAAAGGAGCGCAAGGAATTATGAAGCTTTCCTTCGAACATATCAGCAAGCTCTACGGCAATACAGCCGCGCTGCAGCAGATCGACCTGACCCTCGGGTCAGGCGTCTATGGCTTGCTCGGTCCAAACGGAGCCGGGAAAACGACGCTGATGCGGATCATGACGGATCTGCTCGCCCCATCGACCGGACGTGTCTTGCTGGATGGGCAGGACATTGCGGTCATGGGTGCTGCGTTCCGGAAAAAGCTCGGCTATCTGCCGCAGGATTTCGGCGTTTATCCGAATTTCACAGCGGAGCAGTTTCTGCTCTATATCGCAAGGCTAAAGGGCTTGTCAAAATTTGAGGCCAAGCGGCAGACAGACGGTCTTCTGCGTATGGTCGGTCTGGAGGACAAAAAGCAGAAAAAGCTGAAAGGTTTCTCCGGCGGACAGCGGCAGCGTGTGGGAATCGCACAGGCACTGCTTGGAGACCCCGAAATTCTGGTGCTGGACGAGCCGACGGCTGGGCTTGACCCGGAAGAACGAATCCGGTTCCGCGGTATCATCAGTGATCTTTCCCAGCAAAAGCTCGTTTTGCTGTCGACGCATATTGTATCGGATCTCGAAGCAGTCGCAAACGAAATCATTCTGCTCCGGAAAGGTGTTGTCCTCGAAATGCAAAAAGCCTGCTTCGTTGCTGGATCGGCTGAACGGGCAGGGGAAGTCTGGCTCGTTACAGTTCCCTCTGCAGACGAAGCGGCGCTCACAAAGCAATACGCCTGCAG
>VOFK01003269.1_pt1 | contig 94078 bp, 110 predicted proteins | sample 5384121 | NCBI WGS metagenome assembly VOFK01 (sample SAMN12384730, study PRJNA508395) | human gut metagenome | isolation source: healthy gut J | host: Homo sapiens
GTTACGTATTGTTTCCTCGCGCGCGGCGGCGCTGCTTTCGCACCGCGGCCGCCGCGGCTCGTCGGCTGCGGCACTGCCGCTTTGTGCAGTGCAGCGGAGGTCGATACGGGCGACACCCCGAGGAACGCTGCGGCTGACCGACCGCCGTTGCCGACGGCATAATCGAATGGAAAAAGCTCGATGCCCGGCTCGAGCGCCGACGGATATCTGATAAACGAGACCTATCTCGAGCTTGCGGGCAGCACCGGGCGACTGGTATCAAATCGGGCTCTCGCGGCTCGGCGTAAGGATAACTACGCGGGCTATCTCGCGGGTCATACGCGACCGCGTCGCGCTACCGCGACCCGGGCAAGCTCAGCGCAGCCAAGGCTACCGAGTGGCATCGCATGGCGCTTTCCGTACCCCGCCTCTGGCGGAGTTTTCGCGTGCACTCGGCACCGATGAAGGCGGCGCGCCGATTGACCTCATTGCGGACGGAACATATAATCGCGGACTTGCGACCCCGCTCGGCAGACAGGGAATAAACGGCTGGATATGCAAGGGGCTCATCGCGCTCGACAGCATGAGATATGAGGTTCCCGCGGATGCGTACTACACCGTGACGACATAATCGTCCGAGATACTGCGCTCGCAGCTCACCGACGGCGGCTTTGCGCTCAGCGGAAAGACAGCAGATCCGGATATTACGGCGATGGCGCTGCAGGCGCTTTTTTGGTTACAACAGCGAACGCAGCTATACATATAAGCGCCGCGCTACAGGCTCGGAGCGGACCTGCAAGGTACGTGAGGTCGTGGATGAGGCTGTGCAGAGGCTGTCCGAACTGCAGCTCGACACCGGCGACTATATGAGCTGGGGAACCGAAAATGTCGAGAGCACCGATCAGGTGACCGTCGCGCTCTGCTGCCTCGGTATCGACCCGCTGACCGACGAGCGTTTTATTAAGAACGGAAACACGCTCCTTGACGGTATACTGCGCTATCGAATGCCCGACGGCGGTTTTGTTCATTCATATACCTTTGATTCCGACAATCCCACTTCGCTGCCGGATAAATCTAATACCATGGCGAGCGAGCAGACGCTGTATACCATGGCGGCGCTGCGCAGGCAGGCGCTCGGAATGCGGACGCTCTATGACTTTCGCCCCGAGCAGAGCAGCGCACTGCGCGAGAGAATATCCGAGCTTTCGGCACGCATCGGGGCGCTGACGGGCGCTGAGAGCGCGGGGGCGCTCGAGGAGCTTATGCGGGAGTATTATTCACTGCCCGACGGCGAGCGCAGCTATGTTTATAACTACTGCCGACTGTCGGATGCAGCGACTGCTGCGGGGGTAGACATCGCGGTGATAGCCGATACAACCGAGGTCATAGAGAGTCCGGGAGACGGGGGCGAGGAGACGGTCATTCTGTCGTTCACCGCAGCCGACCGTGCGGCGGTCGACGAACTTCCGCAGCCGCTGACGACCGAGCATTATGTCACCGTCACAACGCTGCTCGACAAGCTCGAGTGCTGCGAGGCTTTCGACGGTCGAGAGGACTACATCACCCGCCTTACATCGGCAAAGGCTGAGATAGCCGCGATTCAAGCCGAGATAGACTCGATAAACGAGGATATCCGCGAGCAGCTGTATCCGTTCGATGAGCTGTCGCTCGGCGACAAAGGAAAAAAATAGATGCGATAGTCTACCGTTACAACGCACTCTCCGAATATGACCGCGCCAAGATAGCGCGGTGGGAGGATGTTGTCAAGTCGAAAACCAAGGTCGACAACCTGCTGCGCGCGCTGATAATAGGTGCGGCATGCGTGCTCGTGCTTGTGCTCGTTACGGTGCTGCTCGTGCGCAGGCTGCACAAACGCCGACACAGACGTCAGACCGAGATGGAGCAGCTCGCGGCAATGTACAATGACAGCGATACTTTATAGCGATACATTACGACTGTGACATGACGGTAATGCTTTCCTTGCGTCGGCGGCACTGCGGGATATAACGAAAAAAAGAGAGAGGAGGCGCGGGACATGAAAAAGGATATAGTCGCGATTTTCGGCATAATCCTGCTGATAGCGGTGCTGATAAACGGCACTAATATTCAGTCGGTGGACGAATATTATCTGACGCATATCGACGACATAACGCCGGACAGCGAGACGGTCACTATCAGCATTCGCTGCGATACCATCCTTGATAATTACGACGATCTCAATCCCGCGCTGCGCTCGGAGGAATTTGTCCCGCCGGACGGCGTTATTCTTGCGCAGACCGAATATGTCCTCCGCCCTGGAGACACGGTTTTCGATATTCTCGACCGCGCCGCTCGATACAATAAGATACAGATGGAGTATCAGGGCGCGGATAAAAACAGCTACGGCAGCGTTTATGTTCAGGGATTACATTATCTGTATGAATTTTCATGCGGGGCGCTCTCGGGCTGGATGTATCGGGTGGACGGAGAATTTCCGAATTACGGCTGCTCGAAGTACGAGCTGCGCGACGGTCAGGTCATCGAGTGGGTATATACCTGCGATCTCGGGCACGACGTCGGCTGCGAATGGATAGAGGAGGATGCGAATGAAGGCGTTTGACGGATATCATCCGACGGTGCTGCTCGTCTATTTTTGTTCGGTGCTGCTCGTCGCAATGTTCGTGACAAATCCGATAATACAGCTCAGTGCGCTGCTCGGCGGTATTCTTTTCTGCGGAATGCTGCTCGGCAGGCGCGCGCTGCCGGGAAACATAGCATTTTATCTCTCTATGTTCGTGCTTGTCGCGATAACCAATCCGCTGTTTTCGCATAACGGAGTAACGCCGCTCTTCTTCCTCAACGGCAATCCCGTAACGCTCGAGGCGTTTGTATACGGCGCGGCTATCGGCGTTACCGTAATAGGCGTTATGCTGTGGTGCCGCAGCCTCGGCGAGATAATGACGAGCGATAAGCTGCTGTGGCTGTTCGGCAGAGTACTGCCGAAATTTTCGCTGATACTGTCAATGGCGCATTTGCGATTTATTCCCTTGTTCCGCAGGCAGCTCCGCAGAGTAAGCCGCGCACAGAGGGCGATGGGACTGTATTCTTCGCGCGGCTATGTCGATCGGCTGCGAGGCGCGCTGCGCGTCTTTACCGCAATGGTCGCGTGGTCGCTCGAAAATTCGGTGGAGACGGCGGCATCCATGCGTGCGCGCGGCTACGGCATAAAGGGTCGGACGAGCTTTTCGCTCTTTCGTTTTTACCGCTCGGATGGTGCGGTGCTCGCCTGCTCGGCGGCGCTGCTGATACTCTCGCTCGTAGGCGTGGGCACGGGGAGATTGTACATTTTATTTTTACCCGCGCATCAGCCCGCTGCCGCATACACCGTTTGCAATTGTGAGCTATATTGCGTTTGCGGCGCTGTCGCTGCTGCCGTTTATTATTGAGGTGAAGGAGGCGCTTGTATGGAAATACTGCATATCTCGGATCTGAGCTTTTCATATCCCGAGACAGACACGCCTGCTCTGCAGGATGTATCGTTCTCGGTATCTGCGGGAGAATTTGTTGTGATATGCGGCGAGTCCGGCTGCGGAAAAACAACTCTGCTCAAGCTGCTTAAGCCCGCGCTCGCACCCGCGGGGAGAGCGCAGCGGCATACTCGAATACTGCGGCAGCGACCTATACGGCTTGGATGAGCGCCGCACCGCCTCCGAGATCGGCTATGTGCTTCAGAATCCGGATAATCAGATAGTCACCGACCGTGTATGGCACGAGCTTGCTTTCGGTCTCGAGAGTCTCGGACTGCCTACTCCCGTTATACGCCGCAGGGTCGGCGAGATGGCGAGCTATTTCGGCATTCAGGACTGGTTCCGCCGCCGCACCGACGAGCTGTCGGGAGGTCAGAAGCAGCTGCTCAATCTTGCCTCGGTAATGGTCATGCAGCCGCGCGTCCTTATTCTTGACGAGCCGACCGGTCAGCTTGATCCTATAGCCGCCGCTGATTTTATCGCAACTCTGCGCAAACTGAATCGCGAGCTCGGTCTTACGGTCATACTTGTCGAGCATCGGCTCGAGGAGGTCTTTCCCATAGCAGACCGAGTCCTGCTCATGGACGACGGCAGATTGCTGCTCAATGACAGCCCGCGCCGCATAGGTGAGCGGCTCGGAGAGCTCAGATCCGATCATCCGATGCTGCTCGGACTTCCGAGCGCGGTGCGCATATATGCGGCTCTAACCGTCTCCGGTCTTTCTGTCGGCGGCGAATGCCCGCTTACCGTACGCGAGGGCAGGGATATGCTCGAGGCGAAATTTCACGGTACGCCGAACGAGCCGGAGCCTCCCTCATTTGTACCGAGCTCGACAGATAATGCCGAAAACAGCTCTGTGAAAAGCACTGCCGCGTACAACGGCGCAGCGATAGAGCTGAGGGGCGTATGGCAGCGATACGAACGCGACCTGCCGGATGTGCTTCGCGGCTGTACGCTGTCGGTACCCAGTGGTATTCATTACTGCCTGCTCGGCGGAAACGGCACCGGAAAGACCACAATGCTCAGTGTTATAGCGGGACTTGAAAAGCCGTATCGCGGCAAGGTGATCGTCGCCGGAAAGCCCCTGAAGGCGTATCACGGCAACACGCTTTATCGAGGAAATCTCGCACTGCTTCCGCAGAATCCTCAGACGGTATTTCTTCGCGACACCGTTCGTGCCGACTTTTTTGAGATACTCGGTCAGCTCGAGATCCCGAGCGCCGAGAGGAACAGAAAGATATCGGATATCTCGGCTCGCATAGGAATTGAGTCGCTGCTCGACCGCCATCCGTATGATCTGAGCGGCGGTGAACAGCAGAAGTGCGCTATCGCAAAGCTGCTGCTGCTCGAGCCGCGTATACTGCTGCTCGACGAGCCTACAAAGGGGCTCGATGCGGGCGCAAAGCATGTGCTGTCCGATATACTCCGTTCGCTGCTCGCGGACGGAATGACGGTGCTCACCGTTACGCATGATGTCGAATTTGCGGCGGAGAACGCCGATATCTGCGCACTGTTTTTTGACGGAGAAATCATTTCCGAGGATACGCCCGAGCGCTTCTTTGCCGATAATAGTTTCTATACCACGGCGGCTAACCGTATGGCGCGCGGCTTGTGGAGATACGCCGTCACCACTGCCCAGGTCACAGACCGCTGCGAGGGAGGCGAGTTCTTGAAGCCGAGACGGATAATTTCATATATCATTCTCTGCGTGCTCGTACCCGCAGCGGTTGTCGGCGGATCTTTGCTTTTCGGCGATAAGCAGTACGCATATCTTACTCTGTGTGTCGCAGTGCTCTCCTGCCTTCCTTTCTTTTTGCATTTCGAGCACGGGAGAGCGGATGCCAAGGAGATGATACTTATAGCTGCCATGGTGGCGCTGTCGGTGGTCGGACGTTTTCTGTTCGCGCCTATTCCGGGCTTTAAGCCGGTCACAGCCATGACCGTTATTACCGCCATGTATTTCGGCAGCGAGGCGGGCTTCATGACCGGGGCGCTGTCTGCTGTTATATCGAATTTTTATTTCGGCCAGGGACCGTGGACGCCGTTTCAGATGCTCAGCTGGGGGCTGCTCGGCTTTATCGCGGGACTTATAGCCGATCCGCTTCGGCGCAGCAGAGTCGTGCTCGCAATATATGCCGTTATCTCCGGTGTGCTGTATTCGCTTCTTATGGACATATGGTCGACGCTGTGGGCGGATGGGTATTTCAATGTTTCCCGTTATCTCGCCTTTGTCGTCTCATCGGCACAGTTTACCCTCATTTATGCAGTGTCAAACCTTGTGTTTCTTCTGCTGCTCGCAAGACCTATCGGCAAGATACTCGGTAGAATAAAGACGAAGTACGGTATTCGCATAGGCGGATAGCTTTAGATCAGGGCGCATAATAAAAAATGACCCGATCGGGTGCGGCGATATGTGCCGTATTCGGTCGGGTCATTGATATTATCTGAAAAGTGCTGCCTGAATAACGTCTGTTCGGATGCCTGAAAATGCAGCTTTTCATGGGGAAAATACATCCGTCGGAAAATGCAATTCAGTCGGTGATGTCGGTACAGTAATTCGGATGATAGCGGCATTCGGCTCAGTCGAGCCGCTGTCTCGGAACTCGTATTCCGGAGAGCAGAGCCGAAAAGCTCCAGAGGAACCATTCGCCTGTCGAGGGCTTCTGTCTCAGCCTTACCGGGCGCGGAGCGTCAGCACCGCCGGAGGTGACGTACATATCAATATAGCCTGCCTCGCGGCGGCTGTCGGGCAGTTCGGAAACGGTCACGGTGATCGGCTCGCTCGGGGTATAGCCGTTATCCGGAGCTGCGCCGCCGAGATATGAGCGCGGGATATAATCCTTTCCTCCCGCAAAGCGATCGGAGAGAAAATGCTTATCATGCTCGAGAGCTGATCGGAGCCCTTTTTAGCATGTTTATCATAGCGACGGAAGCCTCCGTATCACGACCGTACTCGCATAGAGCGGCGACGGCGCATGCCGCCGTCTTGAAAGGATCGAGTATATCAAAGCAGGGTAGGCTGCGCAGCTGCTCTGGTGACCTCGGCAGTGTGGGAAGCGATATGATGCGGATGTCCGCCTCGTTATTTTTTATATAAGCAGATTCGTTTTGTGCCATAATAACCTCCGTGTTCAACAGAAAGATTTTTTGCCCAGAACAATCATAATCTTTTATATAGTCTGTATATTATACCGCATTTCTTCGTAAATTTCAAGCATTTTTTCTAACAGTGGTGATTCTGATGAAAATTTTACCTCTTTTGTGCGGAAATAATCAGCCTTTTTAATGCGTCCGTAATGTGTATTGACGCATGTCAAACAACATGGTATAATGCGAGAAAAATATGTTATTTTCGGCAGTTGTGTTTTTGCCGAAAAGAAAGGGAGCTTTCGCTCGGCGTAAGCTACGGTAAAAAATATGAAGGGTATTTCCGCTCCTCTTGTACGGATAAGCTATTCCTCCGATTATATCTGCGAGTATCTGCTGCCGCTCGACCGCGCCGGAACAGATATTCCCGAGCTGTCGCTCTCACTGTGCTGCGACGGAGAGCTGTATATACCGATAATACACGCGCACACGGATAGGACGATTCGCTCTGTTGCGCTCGAATATCGCTTCGAGCAGCCGAACGGCGGTGAGCTGCATTATTATTCTGACGGGACCTGCACCAATAATGTTACACATGCGGGTGTGCTCGGTTCGGAGGATGAGGCGGTGAGTCGAAATGTTATTGTCGCGCGGCGCGGAGAGACCGGGGATGCGGTCGGCATAGGCTTTGTGACCGCGCACCGCTTTTATGCGTATATAACGCTGACTTGCGAGGGCTTTACCGTCTTTTATGATATGGAGGATAAGCCGCTGCAACCGGGCGAGGAGTATCGGCTCGAGAGCTATATGCTCTGCGACGGAGAGGTAAATGCCTTTCTCGATACGTATGCGGATACGGTCGCGCGAGTCAATCACTGCCGACCGTACCGTGATAAGCTCGTGGGCTTCTGCTCGTGGTCCTGCTACTACGGAGATGTGGACGAGGAAAAGATTTCGCGTGCCGCAGATATGCTCGCGCGCTACCTGCCGGGAGAGGCGAATCTCGTTCAGATAGATGACGGCTGGCAGCGCAGCCGCTCGTTCCCCGGAATATGGGAGACGAATATCGAGCGCTTTCCGAGCGGCATTCCCGCGCTCGCGGAGAGGGTGCATTCGCTCGGTATGCGGTTCGGACTTTGGCTCGCGCCGGTGCTTGCGTCGGAGGATTCCGGAATATTATGAGAGTGTACGTGACTTTGTACGCGAGGACTGCACTCCGCTGCCGCGTGTTCATACCTTTGACTTTGATCGCGAGGAGTTTTATTCGCTGCTGCGCGAGACCTTTTCGCGGATGCGCAGCATGGGCTGTGATTATTACAAGCTCGATTTTCTCGACGGTGCGCTCGGCAAGATGGGCGAGCCGAAAAAGAGTGTTTATCGCTTTAAGAGTGATTACTCCGTTGCGATGTTCCGCCGCGTGCTGAGTACGATACGCGAGGCGGCGGGTGAGGATGCTATTCTGCTTTCCTGCGGCAGCCCGATGCTCGAGACGATGGGAATATTCGACGCACAGCGCGTATCCTGCGATATAATAATAGGGAAGAACAAGGCATTTCCGAGCTACTGGCAGACGATGAAGGATGTTACAGCGACCGTCTTTCACCGTCAGTTTTACAACGGAACGGCGCTGCTATCGGACCCGGACGGACTTGTGCTGCGCGACGTTGACAACGGAGACGGCTTTAATGCAAGCTATTCCGAGGCGCGGCTGTGGGCTGTCGCCGTAGCGCTCTCCGGCGGCACCGTATTGCATAATGAGGAGCTTGAAAACCTCAGTCCCGCCCGCCGTGCACTGCTGCTCGATCAGCTGCCTTCGCTCGGAGTACGCGGAAGAGCCGTTGATTTCTTTGCTCCGTACCCCGAGACGGTCGTTGCGGAGTGCCCGGACGGTGCGAGATATCTTGCGCTGTTCAACTATTCCGATGCGATGGAGGATCTTCACTTCTCGCTGTCGAATATATGTATGGAGAATGCGCTTATATTCGACTGTCATGCGCGCAGCTTTGTCGGGCTTGCATCAGAGATAATTGCGGAGAATGTTAACCCCCCCATGACGCGCTGCTTTATCTACTGCTGCCACAGCCCGACGCGCCTGCCTTTCTGTATTCGGACGGTGATATGTTCCTCGGCAGAGTGCGCCTGAGAGGGGAGCTTCGGGGCGGCGTGCTCGGTGTTCTCGGAGAACCGAGGGACGGCGAAAAATTCTACGGCTATTACCCGTTGGATGCACTTCCCGAGGGGGTGTCCGGCGTCGCTGCGGAGACGGCATAATTACCGAGATCGGGCGAGCTGACAAAATGTAAAAAGTTTAGATTTTGTTCACTTTTAATTGTGCACGTTTCATTGACTTTACATGTACCGTATGCTATAATGTGCACGCTCAGGCGCGGTGAAATTTACTTTTTTATTTATGGTAGGGAAGGACTGCGGCGCGCCGGCAGTCAAGAGGTTTTTTATTATGAAAAAGAATGCTGTTGTTATCGGATACGGCGGAATGGGCGGATGGCATGTTGACCATCTCCTCAAGAGCGATGTTTGCAATCTTCTCGGTGTCTATGATATTAAGCCCCGAGAGAAACGAGCTTGCAAGAAGCCGCGGCATATTCGCATATGATTCGCTCGAGCAGGTGCTCGCAGATGAGAGGGTGGATATGTGCACCGTTGCAATTCCTAACGATTCTCATAAATCCGTATGTATCGCATGCCTTGAGGCGGGCAAGAACGTGATCTGCGAAAAGCCGGTCATGCTGAGTGTTCAGGATCTGCGTGACGTTATCGCAGTTGCCGATCGCTGCGGTAAGCTCTTTACCGTCCACCAGAACCGTCGCTTTGATGTCGATTTCCTTGCAATGAAGCAGATAAAGGAGAGCGGCGAGCTCGGCAAGATCATCAATATCGAGTCACGTGATCCACGGCTCGCGCGGTATTCCCTCCGACTGGAGAGGTGAGCGTGAGCATGGAGGCGGAATGCTCTACGACTGGGGTATTCACCTTATCGACCAGCTCATGCAGCTGTTCCCCGGCAAGGTCGAGCGTGTATACTGCACCTTTGATCACATCACCAACAAAGAGGTCGACGATGGCTTTAAGCTCACCCTCTATTTCGACGACGGAACAGAGGCATATTGCGAGGTCGGTACATATAACTTCATCGCAATGCCCCGTTTCTATATGCGCGCCGAGAAGGGTACGGCTCTTATCTCCGACTGGAGAGAGGAGACCGAGGTCGTCAAGTGCAAGTACTGGCACGAGAGCGACGTCATTCCGGTAGAGACCGCAGCAGGTCTTACCAAGACGATGGCACCCCGCGACGAGATCACGACCGATACCTATCGTATTCCGCGTCCGAAGTCCGATGTTCACGACTATTACAGAAACTTTACCGCCGCTATCGACGGCAAGACTACTCAGCTCGTAACGCATGAGCAGATGCTCCGCGACCTCGAGATAGTTGAGGCTGCTTTCCGCTCGGTAGAAGAGGGCAACGTAGTCAGAGTCTCCATCTGAGTTCGGTGTTTGTCGGGAAAAAATGATCTGAAAACTATGCATCATACGCCGGACACCGCTCAGAGAATGCGGAGACCGATAATGATAATGAAAAATGCCGTGCGAGTGGCTCAGCCGCTTGACGGCATTTTTAAATACTGTTACTTTCTCTTACCAACCTATACTCATTTTTTACGTGTAATATATCAGAAAAGAAGGTCGTGACTATGTGGATAGTATTTGCATTCGGCTCGGCGCTCTTCGCGGGTCTGACCGCAGTGCTCGCGAAGTGCGGCATAAAAAGACCGATTCGGATGTTGCGACAGCTGTTCGGACGGTGATCGTGCTCATCTTCTCGTGGCTTTTGGTGTGGATTGTCGATTCGGCATCTACCATCACCGAGATCGGCACGCGATCATGGATATTCCTTGTACTCTCGGGCATGGCTACCGGCGCATCATGGCTCTGCTATTTTCGTGCGCTCGGGCTCGGTGATGTAAACAAGGTCGTGCCGATAGACAAATCAAGCACCGTTCTGACCATCCTGCTTGCGCTGATCTTTCTCGGCGAGCAGATAACGTGGATAAAGGCGGTCGCGGTCGTGCTTATCGGTGTCGGCACATTTCTGATGATAGAGAAAAAAGAAGAATACCGAGGAAAAGGTCCCGCGCAGGGGCTGGCTTATCTATGCTGTCCTGTCAGCCGTATTTGCGAGCCTGACCTCTATACTCGGAAAGGTGGGGATAGATGGTGTTGAGTCGAATCTCGGCACCGCCATACGCACCGCTGTCGTGCTTGCCATGTCGTGGCTTATTGTGTTTATCAAGGGCAAGCGGCATGCGGTGCGCAGCATTCCGCGCGGCGAGCTCTGCTTTATCTGTCTCTCGGGAATATCCACCGGCGGCTCGTGGCTTTGCTATTACAAGGCGCTTCGGGACGGGCTTGCGAGCGTCGTCGTACCGATAGATAAGCTTAGCATTCTCGTCTCTGTTGCGTTTTCGGCTGTTGTATTTCATGAGCGGCTGCGGAAAAAGGCGGCGCTCGGGCTTCTGCTTATCGTCGCGGGGACGCTCTTGATGCTTGTTCGGCTCCCGGCGTAACAGCGCGAAGCGTGCGAATAGAGCAAATACGGCATCGGCTTTTTTACAAAGGCACCGGCCCCTTCGGCTTGTGTGCGTGAAGCATATGAGAGCGGATGAAAAGCAATCCGCCGAAAGAATGCGTGATGCAAATCGGCTCTCTGCGCAATTTCCGCGTGTCCCGATCCGAAATAACAGAATGGGGCAGATCATAATTGCTTTGCGCCCTATAAGGTCTTATCTCAAAAAAGAAAATCCCGGTTACCTTGCGGTACATCGGGATTTGTCTTTTTTTCGAGCAATGTGCCCCGAACGATTCAGCTCAATGCCGGCGCAGCTCTGTCAGTCTGCGTCGCTGCCGTCTCCGAGGAGTGAGCGCTCACGGAAGAGCAGGGGAGATGCACCACAGAGCGCTGAGCCCTACGAGGGTGTAGATTATCCTGCTGACGACACTGCCTGTACCGCCGAAGATCCATGCGACGATATCGAATTTGAACAGCCCCATGCTGCCCCAATTGATACCGCCGATGATAAGAATACAGAGTGCTATTCTGTCAAGCATATTGTTACCTTTCCTTTGTCGTATGCAGCACCCGAAAATATTCGGACGCGTTTTTATTCTTCCCGTGCGTGCGATATTTATTCATTTCGTCGAAAAAATGAAATTTGTGCGAGCGAGTACGGTCATATCATGCGCGACTGCCTTTATTCTTTCGATGCATCTCAAAACAATACAATAATAACTTTTCGGAATAAGTTATGGTATAAAAGAGGCTGATAATTCATGCCGAAAACAACATTCCGCGTTGATCCCGCGGTCGTGCAAATACCGCTTCCCGCACTTGACAAAAAAACGACAGAGGGTTATAATATTACTTCAGGTGAGCCGTACGGGTTTGCCCGTAAACATACCGCCGTGCGGCGGTATGTAAGCATCGAAAGCAGCGCAGAACGAATATATTATCCGAATCATTTCGGAGGAAAAAGGACATAAGATGAAACACGTTCTTATCAGCCGCATTGAAAAAGCAATGCCGGAGCTGTCAAAAAGTCAGCGCGCCATAGGAAATTATATTATTGCAAACTACGATAAATCCGCATATCTAACCGCGTCAAAGCTCGGAGCCGCTGTCGGAGTTTCGGAATCGACGGTTGTCCGCTTTGCAATAGAGCTCGGCTACGACGGCTATCCCGCGCTTCAGCACGCACTTCGCGAGCTGATCCGTACACGCCTGACGAGTGTTCAGCGAATGGAGATAACCAACAAGCGTATAGGAGAAAAGTCGGTGCTCTCGACCGTCCTGCGCAGCGATATGGACAAGATAAAGGAGACGCTCGAAACGGTCGATCCCGCTGCCTTTGAGGGAGCTGTGGACACGCTGCTTGGTGCGAGGACCATCTACGTTATGGGTGTGCGCATGACCGGCTCGCTTGCGTCGTTTCTGACCTTCGGACTGTCTATGATATTCCCGAACGTCAAGCAGATACAAACCTCGAGCGGTGGGGAGATATTCGAGCAGCTGCTGCGCGTCGGAGAGGGCGATGTTATTATTCCGATTACTTTTCCGAGGTATTCAAAGCGCATCGTGCGCGGGGTAGAATATGCCCGCAGCTACGGCGCAAAGGTCATAGCGCTCACCGACAGCGATGTCTCGCCGGTCGCGGAGTTCGCAGACTATCTGCTGACAGCCCGTTCGGATATGGCTTCGTTTATCGACTCGCTCGTTGCGCCGCTCAGCATTATCAATGCCCTTATCGTTGCGCTGTCGCGTGCAAAACAGGACGAGCTTACCGATACGTTTGCGCGTCTTGAGGCGGTATGGGATGAATTTGACGTTTACAACAGAGAATAATGCCGCACGGACGGCATAGACTTATGGCAGAAAAAATAATTGTAATAGGCGGCGGCGCGGCGGGATTGTTTGCGACGGGCAGACTGCGTGAGGGAGGGGCGGATGTCCGTCTGCTCGAAAAAAAGGATCGCAGTGCCCTTAAGGTCGGAATAACCGGCAAGGGACGCTGCAATGTCACGAATGACAGCGATGTTCGCGGGCTGATATCCAATATACCGACGAATCCGCGCTTCCTCTACGGAGCATTTTCTCGTTTTGACCCGTCGGACACACGCGCATTCTTTCGAGGAACACGGTGTTCCGCTCAAGGTCGAGCGCGGCGGTAGGGTGTTCCCGGTATCGGATAAAGCGTCCGATATCGTCCGCTGCCTGCGCAGCTATGCAGGCAGGGTCGAGCTTAATTCTCCCGTTTTGGCAGTCGAGTATCACGGTGAGCGCGGTTCGGATGCACTCGGCGCGCAGACAGACGACATCGGCGGTGCGGCACAGTCTCGGTGCACCCGCAGCTTTACCGTAAGAACGCTTGGCGGCAGCTATGACTGCGATCGTGTAATAATCGCGACCGGCGGAGCATCGTACTCGCAGACCGGCTCGGAGGGTGACGGGTATGCCTTCGCCCGTGCGCTCGGTCATACGGTTGTGCCGCCGCGCCCGTCGCTTGTGCCGCTTGTTGTGCGCGAGCGGTGGTGTCGGGAGCTTCAAGGGCTTTCCCTGCGCAACACGGCGCTGAAAGTAAAGGATCGCTTGCGCGGCGATTCCGCGGTGTACGAGGATTTCGGAGAGATGCTGTTTACACACTTCGGCATATCGGGACCGATGGTCCTCAGTGCATCGAGCCGTCTCGGCGCAATAGAGCCGGGCAGATATACGGTCGAGCTTGATCTTAAGCCCGCACTCGACGAGAAAAATGCTCGACATTCGCCTGCTTTCCGACTTTGCAAAGTACTCAAACCGAGATATGGCTAACGCGCTCGGCGATTTGCTTCCGCGTAAGCTGATACCTGTCGTCATACGTCTGTCCGGCATTCCCGAGCACAAAAAATAAATACGATAACAAAGAGAAGAACGGCAGTCGCTGCTCGGCGTGCTTAAGCATCTTACTCTCACCGTCGAGCATGCCCGCCCGATAGAAGAGGCAATTGTAACCTCCGGAGGTGTTGCGGTAGGAGAGATAGATCCGCGCAGTATGGAGTCGCGCATCGTACCGGGACTTTATTTCGCCGGAGAGGTCATCGACGTTGACGCATATACCGGCGGTTTCAATCTTCAGATAGCATTTTCGACAGCTGCGCTTGCTGCGGATTCTATACTCGCATCGCAGTATTGAAAGTTCTGTGACGGATACGGCATTTAGCCGCATGTGAAGCTGCTGCCGCGCGGGCATTACATTATTTATTTTATAATATATTTCCGCCGCAGACGAAGGATAAGGAGAAAACAAAAATGATCAATATAGCACTTGACGGTCCCGCAGGCGCGGGCAAAAGTTGGCTCGCACATACGCTTGCCGAAAAGCTCGGATTTATTCATGTTGATACCGGCGCGCTTTATCGCTCTATCGGTCTCTATATGTGTCGCTGCGGAATAGCGCCCGAGGATAAGGCTGCGTTTGTTAACGCGCTTGACGGATTGACCGTAGAGCTCGGCTTCGAGAACGGAGAGCAGCGCGTATATCTTTGCGGAGAGGATGTTACCGGGCTGATCAGAACGCCCGAGATATCGATGTATGCATCGGCGGTGTCGAGCGTACCCGAGGTCAGAGCATTCCTGCTAGAAACACAGCGCCGTCTCGCACGCGAGAATAATGTCATAATGGACGGACGCGACATCGGTACGGTGATCCTGCCGGATGCGAGTGTCAAGATATTCGTAACGGCGAGCGATGAGGTGCGCGCAAAGCGCCGTATGCTCGAACTGCATGGAAAAGGGCATTGTGCAGTCGTTTGAGGATGTTCTCGCCGATATGCGCCGCCGCGACGAGCTTGATCGCACGCGCGACGTCGCTCCCGCCGTTGCCGCCGATGATGCCGTTATCCTCGATAACAGCAATCTCGACCGCGAGGGGACTCTTGCCGAGGCTCTTCGTATAATCCGTGAGGCTACCGGCGCTGAGCCGGTGAGGTAAGTCCGGTGTCTGAGCAGAACACAAAGGATCAAAAAACAGAAGAGCGGAGCGTCGATGGACGTGCCGTCGGTCATCAGACAAAAAAAAGCCGCTTTTATGCAGTCATGCGCTCGATATTCGCACGCATTATGCTCGGGCTGTTTCGCGTAGAGATAGTCGATGCGGAGAATGAGCCGCAGGATTCTTGCGGCTTTATCGTCTGTTCGAATCATATATCGGCAGCCGATCCGATACTCATAGTAGCATCTCTGCGGAATCAGGTCCATTTCGTAGCCAAGGCTGAGCTTTTTTTCATGTGCCGCTGCTCGGCCTTATAATACGCGCCTTCGGCGCCTACCCCATAAAGCGCGGAGCAGCTGATGTAGGAGCTATAAAGCGTACCGTGGAGCTTCTGCGCGGCGGAGAGAATGTGGGCTATTTTGCGCAGGGAACTCGTTTGCCCGGTGAGCTTCCTCGACCCGAGACCGCGCGTCCCGGAGTCGGAATGGTTCAGGTCAAGACCGGCGCGGATGTGCTTCCGGTCGCGCTTGTTAACCGCGAAATGAAGATAAAGCCCTTTCGACGCACCCGCCTTGTTATAGGCAAGCCGATAAAGGGCGAGGAGCTCGAGGCTCTTATCGCCGAACGCGAGCGGGAGAACGGCGCGCCGCTCGGGGGATCGCGATCGCTTTTAAGATAGTAACCGAGCGGGTGTTCGGCGAGGTCTGCGCGCCATTGCCGAGCGCGAGCGTGGGCTTATGACTTGCGCATGATCGCAATATACGGAGGAAAACGGCTATGGGCAGTATAACGGTGGGAAAATATGCGGGCTTCTGCTTCGGTGTAAAGCGTGCGGTGGATAAGGTCAGGTCGCTTACCGACGGTTCGGATGGCGGGATTCGCTTCTATACTACCGGCGAACTTATCCATAACCCCGATATCGTATCGGGACTGCGCCGCAAGGGCGTTATCCCCGCGAGCGAGGACGAACTGCGTGAGATATGCGCAGGCGAGCCGGACGGCATCAGACGTACGATAGTTATTAGGGCGCACGGTGTCACGAAGGGGCTGAGCGATTTGCTTGCGGCTCGTGCGGCGGCCGATCCGCTGTTCGCGGTCGAGGACTGTACCTGCCCGTATGTTAAAAAGATACACCGGATAGTGGACGAAAACACATCACTCGAGACGCTTACGGCGATACTCGGAGACGAGGGCCATCCCGAGGTCAGGGGCATATGCAGCTACGTTAAGGGCGAATATGCGGTCGGTGAAACAGCTGAGGAATTATGTGACAAAATTCGACTGTACAATATTAACAACAGAAAGGTAATTCTTGTGTCTCAAACGACACAGAAAATTTCCGAATGGAGAAAATGCCAAAAACTTTTGAAAAGGTATGTACAAAGCCGATTATTTTTGATACAATATGCTCTGTTACCGAAACAAGGCAAAATGAAGCTGTTTTAATGTCACGGAACGTTGATATGATGGTAGTAATCGGAGGAAAGAACAGCTCTAATACTAACAAGTTGTATCTCACCGCAAAACGCAATCTCGCCGAAACGTATCTTGCAGAAAACACGACTGAATTACCACTTGATCGGTTGCGGCCTCACATGAAAGTGGGGATAACCGCCGGAGCTTCCACTCCGAGCGGGATTATTGAGGAGGTAAAACACATAATGGAAAATCTTATTGACACTGTCTCTGCGGGGGAAGATTTTGAGGGAATGCTCGAGCAGTCACTCAAGACTATCTCCACGGGCGAAACTATAAAGGGAACGATCACCGGTATTTCATCGGGCGAGATCCGTGTAGATCTCGGCGCTATGGTCACGGGCCGTATCCCCGCTACCGAGCTCGGTGGAGACCACTGCTGCCGAAATTGCAGAGAAGTATCATGTAGGCGACGAGATTGAGGCTATCGTTGTTAAGTACAGTGATGTTGACGGTATCGCTACTCTTCCGAGAAAGAAGATCGAGAATATCGTCAGCTGGAGAAAGATCGTTGCAGCATATGAAGCTCAGGAGATACTTGAGGGTAAGATCGAGGCTGCTGTAAAGGGGCGGCGTTCTTATCAATCTTTTCGGTCTCCGCGTATTTATCCCCGCATCTCATACCGGCGTACCGAAGGACGGAGATATCTCTGCTCTTGTCGGAACTACTCAGCGTGTTAAGATCATAGAGATCAACGAGTCCCGCCGCCGCGCTGTTGCATCCATCCGTGTCGTTGCACGCGAGGAGCGCAAGAAGCTCGAGGCAGAGTTCTGGCAGAATATCGAAGAGGGCAAGGTTTATACCGGTAAGGTCAAGTCCCTTACAAGCTATGGCGCATTTGTAGACCTCGGCGGAATCGACGGTATGCGCGGTACATAGCTCCGAGCTTTCTTGGACGAGAATCTCTCATCCCTCCGATGTTGTATCTATCGGTCAGGAGATTACCGTTTACGTTAAGTCCTTCGATAAGGACGCAAGACGTATCTCTCTCGGATATAAGACCGAGGAGGCCAACCCGTGGAATGTATTCATGTCCACCTACACCATCGGCGACGTTGCAAAGGTCAAGGTCGTAAGTCTGCTGCCTTTCGGCGCTTTCGCTGAGCTTGTCCCCGGTGTTGACGGACTTATTCACATTTCTCAGCTTTCGACCGAGAAGGTCGCTTCTCCCGCGGATGTTCTTCATGTTGGAGATGAGGTTGATGTTAAGATTGTCGACATCGACTATGAGAATCACAAGATCAGTCTTTCTATCCGTGCGCTTCTTGATCCCGCATCGGATGATACTGACTACGATGATATCGGAGATGCCGAGTAATCGGTGTTTTCGCTGTGCGGTGCACCTCGGTGCACCGCTTTTTTTATTTTATGCAACCGAGATGTGCTCGTTGATATCTGCCGCTCGGTAATTTCCGCACGACCCGCAGCGACCTTCGGCGATCCCGCAAAGCGTAGTAATGCACCTGCTGTTCGAGCGATATGTATATTTAAAAATATGCTGCCGACCGCAGCTGTCGCGCGGTGCCCATAACTATCCCGCCGCTTAACAGCTTGACCTCTTGCAGCGCAGCGGCTCCGATTTCGAGTGGCGGATACGCTTATTGCCTCCTGCATATCTCGAGCTTTGTTACATGTTTTTGAATATTTAAGAATATTGCGATTTATGCTTGACAGGCCGGCTGTTATATGATATACTTTATTTGATTAGCTGAGGCTAACCAAATTATATAACATCAGGTTAGCATATGCTAACTCAATTAAGCCGCGGATGCTGCGGTATGTCATGATATATATAATAGAAATGCATAATGGATGTAAAAAGAATTACATAGCAGAGGCAAAACAAATTGTGAAATGAGGTGACCGTATGTCGGAGGAGATGATTCTCAGGCATTGCTCTCCGACACTCGCGGGGCTTAAGACCGGAAATATCATTACCTGCGAATACGAGAGCGCATCCGTGCTCTATGAGAACATGCGCGAGTGGAATCGCGTGCTCGGCAGAAAGCATCTGCGAATGCTTCCGTTGAGCTACTTCGGAGGAAAGGCTATTGTCTACATATACCGCCCGTCGGCGCTGCGCCGCGATCTTGATACGGAGGGTGCGCGCGATCTGCTCGACGAGCTCGGTTATCCGAGATCTTCGCCCGAGCGCTGCATATCCGAGCTTTCGGTGCGACTGCGCAGACATAAAGCTTTCCGCACGAGATAGGACTGTTTATCGGTTATCCTCCGGAAGATGTGCGCGGCTTTATTGAGAATCGCGCCGACGGCTGCAAGAGCGTGGGCTGTTGGAAGGTATACGGCGATGCGGCTGCTGCAGAAAAGTCGTTTCGCAAAGTTCAGAAAGTGCACCGATATTTATATGCGGCTGCACCAAAAGGGAAGATCGGTCGAGCAGCTTACGGTTGCCGATTGATTATATATATAAACTATTACACGTACGAAAGGAATTGATTTAAAATGAGTAAGGTTGCAGTTGTTTATTGGAGCGGTACAGGCAATACACAGTCGATGGCTGACGCTGTCGTAGCGGGTATCACCGGCAAGGGCGGCGAGGCTGTTCTGCTTACCGCTGCCGAGTTTGATTCGGGAATGATCGACAGCTTTGATGCTATCGCTTTCGGCTGCCCCTCGATGGGCTCCGAGCAGCTCGAGGAGAGCGAGTTCGAGCCGATGTTCGAGAGCTGTGAGAGCAAGCTGTCGGGCAAGAAGATCGCGCTTTTCGGCTCGTACGGCTGGGGCGACGGCGAGTGGATGCGTAACTGGGAGGAGCGCTGCGTCGGCGACGGCGCGCTTATGGCTTGCGAGCCGGTCATCTGTAATGACGCGCCCGAAGGCGACACCGTAGTAGAGCTTAACGCTCTCGGAGCAGCTCTCGCGTAACGGGTCGGTTAAAATCGTCCGGACCGAAAAAGCGAAAACAGATTATTATAATTGAGCTTTAGTATGTCTTTTTATGGCATGCAAAGGGTCGGAATCCTGACGGATTCCTGCTTAGAATTAAATGTTTTCGCTTTTTCTGCTTCCGCTTTCGCACCGCGACGTACGCTTGTACGGCGACGTGACGATTTTCGACGCTTCTGCATCTTTTTTTATCTCTCCCCGTTCAATGCGGCGGCTTATTATACTGCTGCATGCTGTGATTCCAATTTTGCTTTATGAATAACGAATGATGCTATCCCCGTGTCGTGCTCTTGCCGACGCGGGGCGGCGTTTTTGTTTATATGTATTGTCGGCGTATGTCTGTTATAATGCGCGTTTATCCATAACGGCGCGTGCCTATCCGCGACGGTGTGCGCTTGCAATATGTGTCTGCGGCGATGTGAACTTGAGATGTATGTGTGTAAGGCGCGTTGAGAGGCGCTGCGAGGCGATTACTCTTTGCAGCGAGACATTTTTGACAACCTTGTCATGCGTCCGCGCTGCCATCTTGCGCGGCGCGATAAACGGCGCATTTGCCCGAAAAACTAAAAAAATCAAAAACTTTGAGAAAAGGTCTTGACAATCGGAATGCGAGGTGGTATAGCCAACCAAGCTGTCGCGAGAAGCGGGAGCGAATCGGTCCTTGAAAAAAATTGAACAACAAACAAGACAAGATGTACAAAGAAAAGTTCTTGTCAAATCCTTTAGTATAAAAACCTAAGTAAAGTACTAAGTAGATTCAGTATTGAATCTTCATAAAAGAATTTTATGAAGAGTTTGATCCTGGCTCAGGATGAACGCTGGCGGCGTGCTTAACACATTCAAGTCGAACGAAGAAGATCGGAGCTTGCTCCGATCGGATTAGTGGCGGACGGGTGAGTAACGCGTGAGTAACCTGCCTGCGAGAGGGGGATAACAACGGGAAACTGTTGCTAATACCGCATAACGCATCGATTCCGCATGGAGATGATGCCAAAGGGAAACCGCTTGCAGATGGACTCGCGTCTGATTAGGTAGTTGGTGAGGTAACGGCTCACCAAGCCGACGATCAGTAGCCGGACTGAGAGGTTGAACGGCCACATTGGAACTGAGATACGGTCCAGACTCCTACGGGAGGCAGCAGTGGGGAATATTGGGCAATGGGCGAAAGCCTGACCCAGCGACGCCGCGTGAAGGAAGAAGGCCTTCGGGTTGTAAACTTTAGTAAGCAGGGAAGAAGAAAGTGACGGTACCTGCAGAGTAAGCCACGGCTAACTACGTGCCAGCAGCCGCGGTAATACGTAGGTGGCGAGCGTTATCCGGAATTACTGGGTGTAAAGGGTGTGTAGGCGGGACTGCAAGTCAGATGTGAAAATTGCGGGCTCAACCCGCAACTTGCATTTGAAACTGTGGTTCTTGAGGGTCGGAGAGGTAACTGGAATTCCCGGTTTAGCGGTGAAATATGCGTAGATATCGGGAGGAACACCAGTGGCGAAGGCGAGTTACTGGACGATACCTGACGCTGAGACACGAAAGTGTGGGGAGCAAACAGGATTAGATACCCTGGTAGTCCACACCGTAAACGATGAATGCTAGGTGTAGGGTCGGAAACGGGTCTGTGCCGCAGCTAACGCGATAAGCATTCCACCTGGGGGGGAGTACGGCCGCAAGGTTGAAACTCAAAGGAATTGACGGGAGCCCGCACAAGCAGTGGAGTATGTGGTTTAATTCGACGCAACGCGAAGAACCTTACCGAAACTTGACATCCTGCGAATCAGGTTGTAAAGACCGGAGTGCCCTTCGGGGGAATGCAGAGACAGGTGGTGCATGGTTGTCGTCAGCTCGTGTCGTGAGATGTTGGGTTAAGTCCCGCAACGAGCGCAACCCCTTACGGTCGGTTGCTACGAAAGAGCACTCCGGCCGGACTGCCGTTGACAAAACGGAGGAAGGTGGGGACGACGTGTCAAATCATCATGCCCCTTACGTTTCGGGCTAAACACGTACTACAATGGCGAGAACAAAGGGAAGCGAAGCCGCGAGGCGGAGCAAAAACCCATAAAAATCGTCCCAGTTCAGACTGCAGGCTGCAACTCGCCTGCACGAAGTCGGAATTGCTAGTAATCGCGGATCAGCATGCCGCGGTGAATACGTTCCCGGGCTTTGTACACACCGCCCGTCAAACCATGAAAGTTGGGAACACCCGAAGCCTGTGAGCTAACCGCAAGGAGGCAGCAGTCGAAGGTGGGTTCAATGATTGGGGTTAAGTCGTAACAAGGTAGCCGTATCGGAAGGTGCGGCTGGATCACCTCCTTTCTATGGAGAACGTCGAAACGGACTCGAGTAGTTGCGTTTCGGAACTTCAGGAACAAAAAGAAGAATACGAGAGAGATAGGCAAGGACAGAGGCATCTGACTTGGCTTGTTGTTCAATTTCCAGGGACCGAGCGAAGGGAAACACCACGGGGGGTGTAGCTCAGCTGGGAGAGCACCTGCCCTGCAAGCAGGGGGTCATGGGTTCGAATCCATCATCTCCACCAGTCGGTGAAGAAGAATAAGAGCCGAAAAACCCGTAGAGCAATACCGGATAGAACCGGCCTGTAGCCCAGGTGGTTAGAGCGCGCGCCTGATAAGCGCGAGGTCGATGGTTCGAGTCCATCCAGGCCGACCAATTCCACGAGAATAGACCCTGGGAATAAGATGTTCATTGAAACCGAATAAGCAAACGAACAGATAATTGAGAAAAACCAAACAGGATTAGTAAAAAAAGAACACTAATGAAGGTTTTTCCGTTTAAGTTGGTAAAAGATACTACGAAAATAACAAGGCGAAAAAGTAACCAATTCAAACGAATCAATTACGAGAAACGCGGACAATATCGAGAGATATTGTCGGAGAAGTTCAAGCTAAAAAAGAGCACAGAGAGAATGCCTTGGCATTGGGAGCCGACGAAGGACGTGACAAAGCTGCGAAAAGCTGCGGGGAGCTGCAAATAAGCCCTGATCCGCAGATATCCGAATTGGGAAACCACCGTGATGAAGAATCGCGGAGCGTGCGCTGAATAAAATAGGCGTACGCGGGGAACCTTCCGAACTGAAACATCTAAGTAGGAAGAGGAAAAGACATCAACCGAGATTCCGCAAGTAGTGGCGAGCGAACGCGGAGGAGGCCAAACCGGGGTAGCAATACATCCGGGGGTAAGGACCGCAGAGAGTACGGCAGAGCATAGCAGAATCACTTTGGGAAAGTGAACCGAAGAATGTGAGAGTCATGTAAGCGAAATGCGAAGCCGACCGGCGGTATCCGGAGTAGATGCGGACACGTGGAATCCGCACCGAAGATGGGGGGACCACCCTCCAAGCCTAAATACTACCCAATGACCGATAGTGGAGAAGTACTGTGAAGGAAAGGTGAAAAGAACCCCTGGCGGGGAGTGAAAGAGAACCTGAAACTCTGTGTTTACAAGCACACAAAGCGCGTCAAGGCGCGATGTGGTACTTTTTGTAGAACGGTCCGGCGAGTTATTGTATGCAGCGAGGTTAAGTATTTCAGATACGGAGCCGAAGGGAAACCGAGGGTGAAGAGCCCGAGAGAGTTGCATATAATAGACCCGAAACCGGGTGACCTATCCATGTGCAGGTTGAAGGTAGGGTAAAGCCTGATGGAGGACCGAACCGACCCCCGTTGAAAAGTTGGCGGATGACTTGTGGATAGCGGAGAAATTCCAATCGAACCCGGATATAGCTGGTTCTCCCCGAAATAGCTTTTTTAGGGCTAGCCTCGTATATGTTTACCGGAGGTAAAGCACTGAATAGACGAGGGGCCGAGAGGTTACCAACTCTTATCAAACTAAGAATGCCGGATAAACGAGTACCGGGGAGTCAGACTACGAGAGCTAAGTTCCGTGGTCAAAAGGGAAACAGCCCAGACCTACAGCTAAGGTCCCAAATATACACTAAGTGGAGAAAGGATGTGGCAATGCAGAGACAACCAGGATGTTGGCTCAGAAGCAGCCACTCATTTAAAGAGTGCGTAATAGCTCACTGGTCTAGTGATGCTGCGCCGAAGATTTAACGGGGCTAAGTGTATAACCGAAGCTTAGGCAGTTTTAAAACTGGGTAGGGGGAGCGTTCCATACTGGGCGAAGCATAAGCGAAAGCGTGTGTGGACGGTATGGAAGTGAGAATGCCGGAATGAGTAGCGAGAATTGCGTGAGAATCGTAATGGCCGAAAATCTAAGGTTTCAGGGGTAGGTTCGTCCGCCCTGGGTAAGCCGGGAGCTAAGGCGAGGCCGAAAGGCGTAGTCGATGCACATACGGTAGAGATTCCGTAGCCGCCGAAGATTTAAATATACTGACACATGTGAGGAGCGCAAGCCGGGCGTTGGTAGACCCGGTCGAAAGGGACTGAAATATAGTAGGGAAGTGCGTAAGTCATGTGGCGAGAAAAGGTATATGTACATTGAAGGGCGCCCGTACCGCAAACCGACACAGGTAGATGAGGAGAGAATCCTAAGGCCAACGGGAGAAGGGTTGTTAAGGAACTCGGCATATTAACCCCGTAACTTCGGGATAAGGGGGCCTCCGAAAGGAGGTCGCAGTGAAAAAGGCCCAGGCGACTGTTTAACAAAAACATAGGTCTCTGCAAAACCGAAAGGTGAGGTATGGGGCTGACGCCTGCCCGGTGCCGGAAGGTCAAGGGGAACACTCAGAGCAATCGAAGGTGTGAACTTAAGCCCCGGTAAACGGCGGCCGTAACTATAACGGTCCTAAGGTAGCGAAATTCCTTGTCAGGTAAGTTCTGACCCGCACGAATGGCGTAACGATCTGGGCACTGTCTCAACAGCCCGCCCGGCGAAATTGTAGTACCGGTGAAGATGCCGGTTACCCGCGACTAGACGGAAAGACCCCATGGAGCTTTACTGTAGCCTGATATTGAGATTCGGTTCATTATGTACAGGATAGGTGGGAGACTGTGAGACAATGGCGTCAGCTGTTGAGGAGTCGATGTTGGGATACCACTCTTGATGAATCGGATTTCTAACCTGCGCCCGTGATCCGGGCGGGGGACACTGTCAGGTGGGCAGTTTGACTGGGGCGGTCGCCTCCAAAAAGAGTAACGGAGGCGTTCAAAGCTCGGCTCAGCGCGGACGGAAATCGCGCAATGAGTATAAACGTAGAAGCCGGGTTGACTGCGAGACCAACAAGTCGAGCAGGTACGAAAGTAGGGAGTTAGTGATCAGGTGGTAGTGAGTGGAAATGCCATCGCTTAACGGATAAAAGCTACCCTGGGGATAACAGGCTGATCTCCCCAAGAGTTCACATCGACGGGGAGGTTTGGCACCTCGATGTCGGCTCATCACATCCTGGGGCTTGGAGAAGGTCCCAAGGGTTCGGCTGTCCGCCGATTAAAGTGGTACGCGAGCTGGGTTCAGAACGTCGTGAGACAGTTCGGTCCCTATCTGTCGTGGGCGAAGGAGATTTGAGAGGAGCTGACCTTAGTACGAGAGGACCGGGTCGGACGCACCACCGGTGCATCAGTTGTTCTGCCAAGGGCATAGCTGAGTAGCCGCGTGCGGGAGTGATAAACGCTGAAAGCATCTAAGCGTGAAACATGCCTCAAGATAAGATCTCCCATCCGAGAGCTGAGTAAGGACACTTGCAGACTACGAGTTTGATAGGTCGGAGGTGTAAGCACAGTAATGTGTTCAGCTGACCGATACTAAATGTCCGAGGGCTTGAACTTTTCAAGCGATTCCTTGTTTCGATTGCTTTATTCGGTTTTCAATGGACATTCGTAGGGATATCCGGGATAAGCATGCACCTTTAGCTCAGTTGGTAGAGCAACTGACTCTTAATCAGTGGGTCCCGGGTTCGAATCCCTGAAGGTGCACCATATAGTTGGTGTTTCAAACGCAAAGGGTACACCCGTTCCCATTCCGAACACGGTAGTTAAGCTTTGCAGTGCTGAAAAATACTCGGTCGGAGACGACCCGGGAAGATAGGTCAATGCCAACATACGCACTACGGTGCGGCAAATGGTTAGTGTCACAAACGCAAAGGGTACACCCGTTCCCATTCCGAACACGGTAGTTAAGCTTTGCAGTGCTGAAAATACTTGGTCGGAGACGACCCGGGAAGATAGGTCGACGCTAACCTAATTTGCTTTATATTCCTCCTTAGCTCAGTTGGAGCGGTTTTCGTTGCCGCTGCCGGTGGCAGATGCAGGCGAACAATTAAATATTCCTCCTTAGCTCAGTTGGCAGAGCGCATGACTGTTAATCATGATGTCGCTGGTTCGAGCCCAGCAGGGGAGCCATGAAACAAGCACTTGCTTTCGCAGGTGCTTGTTTTTATATTCGCCGTGCGGCGGGTGGTATTGCTGTGCAGTGATATCCGACTTCGTCGGGTGATATTCGCTTTGCGGCTTTATTTATCAATAATATTTGCTCACATATTTAATTTCAGTACCTATCCGCATCATACTACTTTTTTACTTCATCATTTCATCTATGGAGATACCTATAAGCTCTGATATGGCCGGGAGCAGAAAGATATCCGGATAGCAGATTTTTTCGTTCCCATTTCGAGACGGCTTGCGTACTGACTCGAGCAGTTCTCCGAATTCGCCCTGTGTGAGTCTATGCTGCTTGCGATAATTCAGAATATATTCGCCTATTTGAATATTGCTTTTCATTTTACCCGTTTATATATACCGCTGCTGCGTGTCATCATGCCGAGGGCGATCAGCTCTCGCCTGATAGTGCAAAAATCATCATGATAGCGTAAAATGACCTTGTTTACATCTTTTTCCGTATACTCGCGGTTCGACTCAAACTGCTTTAGTATTTCCCCCGAGGACAATTTCACGCTTTTTTCTTTTTGTGTGGGTATCTGAGTTAATCTGCCGTACTTGAAGTAGTTTGATATTACTTCTTTTTTGTACTTCTCGTCGGTGTTGACGATTTCTTCACCGTTTTTTATCAGCTCAAACAGCGGCTTATCAAATATCTCGCGATTTAACGAATATATGATGTAGTATTGTGTGCGTGAGCTGTTCACAATACCCGCCGACTCCATTTTTTAAGGTGATAGCAGATGGTAGCCTGAGTGAGCGAGAGCTCACACGCGAGCTTTCTACGTATGAATCCTCTTTCAAAAGAATATTCAGTATATCGCCGCGTTTCATCGGCAAGGAGCTTTAAAAATTTCAGATTCTCTTTCATTTTATCGCTTCCTTTCTCTTTTTCCACGCTTCGTCGAGGCAGCTCTTAGCGAATTCCAGTCCGCCGATGCGTTCATCGAGCTCGATTTTCTCCCAGTCTGTCGCGTTTGTATTCTTTGATTTTAGCTCTGCAATCTCTCGCTCGGTGAACGCCGAGACCGAATAGTACAAGCTGAGATCCGGCTTTTCATCATCGGCGGCTGCTTCATATAAGGTCAGATACTCGGGGTATTCCCTGAAGATATCATCGAACGGCTGCAGCAGATAATGCGAGTATTCGAGGTTGTTCGTCTTTCTGAAATGATTAATGTTGTAAACAATGCTGTGGATCAGCGATACGGCTGCATAGCGGTACTTGGCGCACTTGTACTCTGCGATTTTGTTATTTTTCTTCTCGGGTGTTGACTTGTCAAGCGCATCGGTAAGATCGCAGAGGCGCTTGCTTTCTTTGCCGAGAAGATCATTCGCCGTCAGGTATAGCGCTGAGTCGCCTATTACCTTGCCGTCTGTTACGTGAATAGAATATTCGTTCATTATTTCCTCCTTGTTTTGCTTGGCGGGCGTGATGCGTTTTGTTTTGTAAATGCTTGAACACGGTTAGTGTTTTACCTTGTCTTCTTAGGATAGCTATCTCTTATTGACAGTAATGATATTATATACATCCAATCACTTTATGTCAATAATGTTTTGATAAATTTCTAATCAATTAAACCAACGGTTTAATTCGGCGGCGGAAAATTGCACTTTGTAATTTTTGCGGAATATGCTATAATCATAATAGTATGATATTTTTTGGATGTTCGATTTCGTCCGCTCTGCATTGTCGACAGATATCGGAGGATATATAAATTTTCGGGTCAGCGGATGTGATTGGCAGTCGGGGGAGCCTCGGGGGTACGCAATATTTACTAAACGAAATATACGGAGGTAGGAGAAGAGTGGCAATAACAGAGCGGCAGATATCTATCCGTGCATATTCCGATTCCGATGAGCCGTCTATTCGGCGGGCAGCTGAGGAACAGTATTATGACAAGTTCTCCGAATTCTCTAAAGCCGATATTCAAATTATTATGCTCGGAGAGCGTATCGTCGGTTGGTTTTATTGTTTTGTTCCCGACAATTCAATATATCACGGGCAGATATTTATCTTTTTGTTTTTCCGGAATACCGCAGAAAAGGTATCGGAGCATTAGTTTATCATAGAGCCGTAAAAGATTTCTATCGGTCGGATGCGGTTGGTGGACGAAGCTATCCCGCATCACATCCTGCCGATCTTTTTTGTCGGCGCTTTAGGCTTTGGTAGGTTAAGTACGAATATATACTTAGAGCATGACGGTAGGATATATCCGTGTTGTGAGGATGGGATCAGAATGTGCCGCGCGGATGATTATCCCGCTGCTCTTGACATATGGACACGCGAATACGCCGCTATGCATGCGCGCATAGGAATGTCCGTTTCCGAGAGAAAATTATCCGATGCCGAACGCAGGGAAGAATATAATGACTTTTTGAATAATATTCGGAACAGCTTTGTACTTGAGAGAGACGGTGCTTTGATAGGATTCGGTTCTCTTTTTGGTGACAATTCCGGAATCGGTGCGTTGGCTGTTGACGGCAGATATGTCGGGCAAGGCTGCGGCACGCGATTGGCGGCTTTTTCTGACGAATGAATGTATAAGGCGGGGCTGTTCGGTGCCGTGTTTGTATTGCGAATCGGAAAATAAGAATGCCCTGCATATTTACCCTAAGATCGGATACCGTGAGGTGAGTCGTGAGACTACTGCAATGAAATACGGATAATTTTCCGCTTGCGGAGATGCGAAAAATGAGTATGTGTGCAAGCGCATGATATAGCAGAGCTGCTCTGTGAAAGCTATTGACAGATCTATTTTGACGGAAGTGTTTTGACGTAACAAAGGAGGAATTATGCAGGAACAAGAGCTTTATATTAACGGCACTCGGATATATTCGTTGACGAATCATGACCTCCACAGCTTTTGCCTTTCGCTTTATATCAGAGCGGGCAGCATTTTCGAGGACATAACCGAGAACGGCATAAGTCATCTGTTTGAACACACGGTGTTCAGAAATTTAAAAAATAAATATGAGAACTATTATCATGTCATGGCTAAACGCGGTATTGACTTTGGGGGCTGTACCTACAAGGAATTTATTAAGTTTACCGTGACCGGACCGTCTTACGAGTTTGATTTTGCTTCCGATATTCTCTGCGGGGTATTTGATGAGATAGTGCTTGATCCTTGCGCATTTGCCAGCGAAAAGAAGCGTATCAAGGCGGAAATGCGTGAGCGTGATGAGAGAAATTCTCTGCATTATCTTTTCAATAAAGCCGTTTGGCATGACACCGAGGCGGAGAAAACGATACTCGGATATTGCAGTGTTATTGATCGTATTTCGCTTAGAAAGCTGAATGAATTCGGAAGAAAAAATACTCTCGAGAGACAATTGCTTTTTCTATGTGACCGGAAATGCTTCCGATGAGGATATCGGGCGGCTCGGCAGAAAGGTAGAAGCACTTGATATTTCTCAGACCTCTCCGGGACTTGCAAATACAATCACGTTAAACCGCGATTTTTTTCACCGCGACGGAAATATCAAGGTCAAAAACGGATATTGGCATTATATTAAGGTCGGCTTTGATATTGATCGAAAGAAATACTTCGGCGGCATTCCGGATCTGCTGTACGACGTGCTGTTTATCGGCGAAAAGTCGCTTGTTTTTTATGAGTATCTGTCGGAGAATAATCCTATTATTTATTCATATGACAGTACACTTGAGCAATACGATAACGTCGGCAACATGAATTTTAATTTTGAGGTCGACAGCGACAAGCTGAATGATGCTGTCGGGGCTGTCGTCGAGCTCCTCGGCGCGGTAAAAACCGGACGGTTTGATTATGAGTCAAGTCTGCTGTCAAAGCTGCATTGCGACGAGCTTGAGTGGGATAATCCCGAAAACCTCAATTTCAGTCTGGCATACTACAATCATATTCTTGATACCGTTCCGTACGACCGCTCGGATAAATATTATGGCAGATATAATGTCACAAAGGATGAGATCGTAGCGGCGGCAAGGGATATATTCCGCCCGGAGAATATGACCGTTTCCGTAAAGGGAAATAAGAGAAAAGTAGATGTCGGTGCCATAGAAGAGATAATGAAAACTCTGTAACCGTTTTCGGTGTTATTACATTTTCAGAGTTAGAAGAGCATGTATGACGGTCTCGGCATCGCATGCTCTTTTTCTGTTTTATTCTTAGTGCGTGTGTCTGTCTTGCCGCTGTAATTCCGTATTGCGGCTGCGGCGATATCTATGGCTTGAATTTATGCTGCGGCAGGCGGTATGATCAACTACGCAGCAGCATACGGTAACGGCGGTGCGGCAGCAAGCTATTATTACTGCTCGCTGAGACCTGTTGAATAGACCGATTATCTTGCTCGAGATACTCTGCATCCGGCTTGACGCTTTTACGTTTGTAATGTACGATAACTTGTATTATCAGTGCTGTCTTTAAAAAAAATATAAAAATATCCGCAGCTGCTTCGACATGTCTGCCGTCGCTTCGACGGTAATATATCGTGACTGCGGATATTTGTTTTTGTTCTGTATGCGATGTAGCTGTGACCGAAAAATCGGTGGCAGTGCAGCGAGAAGATCGGTCATTCATGCCGTAGGATCAGACAGCACAGTGGCTCTTACTGCAGCTGCGCGGATATCTCCTTTACAGCATCGACCGTCTCCGCCCATGTAGAGACTCGACGGTATGGGACTTTCGTATCGCGGTTTGCCGGACTGTTGAAGAGTATCGGAGTTATTCCGCACGCTCTGACGGCATCGCAGTTTTTCGGCAGGTCGTCTATCATTACCGAGATATTCTCGCTCAGACAAGCCTCCGCTTTTTTCATCGTACATATCAGACCGTCATACTCAATATCACCGCGCGCAAGCTCCTCGATCGTTGTTTTATACGGATCGGTGTAGAGCGGCTCGGAGCGCCCTGTTATGATTATTATGCGGTGCCCGAGCTCGTGCAGCTGCCTCATTCCCAATGCCGCATCGGGCTTAAAGGTTGTGTCGCTTACGATGCGGTCATAATATTTACGGCAGAAATCGACCTCGTTTCCGCGCCATTCCTCCGGCAGATTGCTGTAAGAGATGTTTCTGCGCTTCAGCTCGCTCAGCTCGACCCCGAGATATTCGGCAATGAACGGCATAAAAATAGTCGAATGAATTCGTCAGAGTGTCGTCAATGTCAACGGCAATATTCATGGTATTGTTCCTTCCTGCGGACATGTTTATTTCTGCCCGTTCTCCTGCCGCTCGCCTATTGCGGCAATGCGGTAGAGCAGTTTTGGTGCGAGAGGGTGTCGGTTCCCGAGCGCGGCGACGAATACCGAATAGGCGACGAACAGTATTAAGATTGCGAGAAAGATTGTGTCGGTAAGCGCAATCGCCTCTATTCCGGTCGAGGTGAGCGCAACATGTTCAAATGAGGTGCCGCGGTTAACCGTCGTAGTAAAGATTGTTCGCCACAGTAGACACAGCAGTCGGTCCGCAAGCACAGCGAGCATCGATACGAGCGTTACGGCGGCGCCGCATGCCGATGAGTAGCGTGCATAGCGCGAGTGCGGATGCAGTATCAGTGGCAGCGGGAACATAAGCGGAATACGCGCGATGCAGGCGGATGGCGCATATGCCCCGGTGTCACCTCGATTGAACATCAGCTCGTGGTGCGGGGCTCCGAGCAGCTTTTTTCCGACATGACCGAGACCGCTGCCGACGGCAAACAGCCCACGGCGCACCGCCGCGAGGGTTATGCTTCAGCCATGCTGCGGCAGAGACTGCGGCGTATCCTATTGCAGTGCCTGCATTGTGCAGCTTGCAGACGGCGCTCTTGAGTGCCGAGCCGATCCTGCTTATTCCGCCGTTTTTGTTTTCTGCCGTCTCATTGCCCGCACCGGAGCTCGCCTTGAATTCCCGTGGTGCTATGTCCGGCTCTATTGCGTTCTCGCTCGGCGAATATTCGAGCAGCAGTGATATTTCGCTCTCGCTTGATATCAGGCCCGAGCCGAAGCCTCCGCTCAGTTCAAAGGTCGGCACTGCGTCCGCAGCGTCCGGTGCAGCCGTACCGGAAGTGTACACAACTGATGGAGATACTGTAATTTCCGCGGTGTCGTCCGACGCGCCGCTGTCAATTGTGTTGTCATCGATCGGAGCACCGTCGCCCGAGTCGGTGTTTGCGGTACAGCTGTCTGTCAAGCCGATGTTCGCCGCGCCGCTGTCGGCTTCACTGTTGCGTGAGAATGTGCTGTCTGCCGATGTGTTGTCGGGCGCGGTATGATGGCTTATACGCGGGCTGTCGACAGGGACGGTATACAGAAACTCCGAATCGTCGAGCTCATCATCATACAGAGGTATATACGACGGCTGCACGATCTCTGTGTTTAGGTCTGCTGTCTTTCTCTGCCCGGGATCGGCAGGCTTATCGTCGATTGGCGCCTCGGTATTTCCCGATGCGTTGATCGTCGGAGCTGTGTCGGCGACTTCCCGCTCGGCATCGGTATATGCAATGTCGGTCTGCATATCATCGGATCCGCATAGTATCTGCGGCGCTTCGTTTTCCGGAGCTTCCGCAGGTATCTTTCTATGCTTTTTGTATGCAAAAGCCATCGGCTGAGGCGCTGCGATTTCCGCACTGTCGGCTGTCCGCTCTAAGATCGAGAGGTCTGTATCAAGAGTGCTTGATTCTCGGCTTGCGGAGTTGACCTCAGTCGCCTCGGCTGCATCGACAGCCTTGCTATTGTCGGATATATCCTCGTGATTTGTACTGCCTGCCGAGCTTTCCTCTGCATTTAGATCAAATAGATTATTGTCGGTTGGAGTGCGGCTCGTGCCTTCTCCGTCCGGTGTTTTTTTGTTATCTGTACTGCGCGAAGCTTCGCCGGCATCGGCGGTGTGCTCGACTCCTGAGGCTGTTGCCGCTTCGGCGTTTTCCATGTCCTCTCGCTTTGCGGCATCAATGTGCTCTGCACGAAGTGTTCTCACCGATGCGGCATGTATCGAGCTCGGAGCTTCGGGACGTGAGCCGGAGAGGCATATTACCGCATCATAGTTCGGATCACGCGGGTGCATGGAGACGGTCTCGGGTTCGGCGGCATCGGATGGTGCATCGGTGTCGGTTACGAGCTCCGCCTCATCGGATTCCGTTGTCGGTTCTGGGAGCGTCTGTCTTATTTATTGAATATGTCGGAGAGTGAGCGTCGGCTGACAGCGCGTTGTCGGCGGCATTGCAGATACCGTCAGCTTTATGATCGGCGCGTTCATCTGCATCCGGCTCCGGCGTAATATCGTCGCCGAAGAGGAACAGCTGCCCCGCGACTGTTCCGCCTGCATCATTTTCGGCGCATTTTTTTCGCAGATATCACCGTTATCTGTTTCTGCACCGCAGAAGCGACAGCTTGCCATCAGACTCATCTCCCTTCTCGTTGTCTTTAGGTGTACAGCACGCCTCTATGCCGTTGCGGCAGGCGGTGCATATGCCTCGTAATTATACCTTTCTTTTCACTTTTTGTCAAGAAAATGCCCGATCTGCATTGAATTCAGGTAAGCGCGTGCCTTCGCTGCAAACGGCGATTTGCTTTGCAGTCTGTCGGAAAATTTTGTTTGATAGATATTGCATGTAAAAAACAAACGCGGCAAAAGCTCATTTTTACGCGCGTATATTTTGCTCATTTTTCGCAAAGACTACCTTTGCAGCTATTATCTTATCAGAAAAAGAGACAGTAGTTTAAGAAAATTGCTAAGGAGAATAAAATATATATGAGAGCAACAGGAATTGTCAGGAGGATAGACGACCTCGGCAGAGTCGTTATCCCGAAGGAGATCAGGCGTACAATGCGTATTCGCGAGGGCGACCCGTCGCTGATAACATTGACACCGTTTGAAAAGTTCCGAATAGCCGTGGAGCAGCTCGCCTCACGGCTTGGAAAATAACAAAAAGGAGTCAATGGAAATGAAAGAAACACTATTTGAACGCATGGGCGGCACTTACCGCAAAGAGGGCGATTATCTCCTGCCGAATGTTGCCGCGCCCGAGCAGCCCACCTTTGGACCTTTCGGTCGGCGGCACTACGCCTATATCCGAAAGCACGATAAAAATACTTTTCAGCAGTCTGTGTCTTTCGGGCGAGCTGAACGCCTACATAGAGAATATATCGACCGGCAAGCCGATGAAATGTTCTTCAGCTTGTACGCGACATAGCGAAAAAAACGAAAATGTCGCCGAGCGCCTAAAAGCCACCGACCAAATGGAATGGGTGCGCCGAATGAACGGTATCCGCCACCGCGCAGAGGAGATTGTAAATGAAGAATTGATTTTGAGATAGTGACAAGAAGTTATTAAAGCACTCCCCGTACTTCGCAAGAGGTGCGGGGAATGTTAGCATTATTGGGCTTTTATCTCTTTAAGCGTTCTTTTGAAAAACATCTTTTCCTCGATAAGTGAAACGGCAAGGTGCACCACCATACCGAAGCCGAACATCAAAATTATCGTGTTCATCGTAAATGTGATTACACCTGCGCGGTACAGGATATAGAAAATGCCGTAGTATCCGAGGTTGATAATAAGAGAATTGACGGCATTATAGTCGGTTTTGCCAAGCCCCACAAAGATGTTGTCGATAATTGCACAGCCCGCATACGCAACATAAAACGGAATGAGCTTTATAACGATACCGAAAATCTCCTGCATTCTCAAGCCCCCTGCGCATAGCGGAAGAACGGTGTCCATGTGGGAATGGTAACCACCCAAAGCATCGCACTTGCAGCGGCAATAAAGTAATAGTTGAATTTACGCAGCTCTTTGTACCCGTCCTTGCAGTCCGAGCGGATAACCTCGGCAAGGGCTGTGATAGGTATGAGCAGCCAGCCCCAGATAAAATTATTTGCTATCCAATAGTTGCCCTGCTCGGCGACCATATTAACCATTTTGCAGACCATGACGGCATAGATAAGGTTGTCGATAAACTGCTGAAGTCCCGAAAACGCCCCTGTTTTGCACCATTCGCGGAGCATTGCTCCGTCCGATTTTTTGAAGCATTTGAAACGGATGTACCCTTGTTTATACAGCAGCATAATGCACATGGCGGAAAGCAGCGTGTTTGATATGATATTCGATACCGCCACACCGTAAACGCCCAAATTCGGTATCAGCAAAAAATCGGCGATGAGCGACAGCGCCGTGCGGACGGCAAGAAAGATATAGACGTTTTTATCCTTGCCTATCACGACGAACACTACATTTGCAAAGCTGACGATAATTCCCATCATAAACGCGAGCGTTTCAAGGCGGAGATATGTATATGTGACCGCTATGTCTATCTCGCCCGGGCTCATCGCCCCGATAAGTGTCGAGCCGTAGATAAGAACACCGACCGAGAAAAGCGTGTAGAGCACAGATGCACAAAGACCTGTCTTGAATGTTGCTCCCGCAAATTCCTCGCGGTGATTTTTGAAGATGCGGTTTAACACAGAGTAGAGCGGCACAATCAGAAACGCCTGCAGGGTTTCATTTATCAGATCAAACCATTCCATCTGCCCGATGATGTCAAACGTGCCGTCCTGCCCGCCTGAGGAGATAAGAAATGTTTTGACCGTTTGATACACTGCCGGAATGAGTGCAAGCGCACAAAGAGAGAGCCACAACCGCCAATGAAAGCTTTTTGAGTTCCGATATTCTTTTTTCTCATAATTTATCCTTGTACAGTCTTCGCATACTGCCTTTTATTTTTTGCAGCACCGTATGCTCCACCGAGACGGGCGAGATGACCGCTCTCAATAAAATGCCGTCTGCATCGGCTTTTATATATGAAAAAAGAAGGTGTACAGGCACATTATAGCAGAAATTGCGGCGCTTTTCAATCATACTTCCTCTTTGCAGAAAGAGAATATTATATCGTGAATTTGCCGACGGTCTGAGCGGAGCTTCGACTCCGCTTTTCTTATGTTAATTACCAATCGGCGAAACACAACGGCTAATTATCAAATATTTCGCCGTTTTGCATTGACATTTAGCCGCAATATGGGTATAATATAATCGAACAACTGTAAGGAGAGTTTTACTATGGCGAATGTAATTTCTGTAAAAGAAGCAGCAATGCGTTGGGAATTAGCCGAAAAAAGAACAGTTCGCGGACTTTGTATTGGTGGGGAAAAATCCCCGGTGCTATCAAAAGCGGACGCAGCTGGCTGATCCCTGCCGGCGCCGAAAAGCCGGTTGACAACAGAATTAAAACAGGAGCGTATGTTCGGGCAAAAAGCCGTCCGAAACACTTGCCCCTGCCAGTCGGTGTGTCTGATTATCGCTTAGCTTCAACTGAATATTATTATATCGACAAGACTATGATGCTCAAAGATTTCATCGATGAGCGCCCGATGGTTACTCTTTTTACGCGCCCACGCCGTTTTGGTAAAACTCTCAATATGGATATGCTCCGCACTTTCTTTGAAAAAACAAACGAGGATACTTCAAAGTATTTCAAGGATAAAAAGATTTGGGAGCAAGGCGAATATTATCGCTCTTTTCAAGGCAAGTACCCCGTGATTTTTATTACATTAAAAGATGTAAAACACAATTCTTGGGATAACACTTTTGCCAATATCGGCTCGATTATTTCCAGCGAATACTGCCGGCATTCAGATCTTTCTAAAAGTCCAAAGTTAGATAAAAAGCAAAAAGATTTTTACGATAAAATGGTGTCCGAAAAGTTTTCGGCTGTTGACCTTGAGCGGTCGCTGCTGTATCTGTCTGAAATGTTGAAAAACATTACGGTGAGGGTGCTGTTATCATCATTGATGAGTATGACACCCAATTCAAAGCGGTCACACAAACGGTTTCTACGACGATGTTATCGCGTTTATGCGCAATCTTCTGTCCGGCTGTTTCAAGGATAATAAGAGTCTGGCATTCGGTTTCCTCACAGGTATTCTCCGCGTTGCCAAAGAAAGCATTTTCAGTGGGCTGAATAACCTTACAATAAATTCGGTTCTCGATAATAAATACAGCGAATATTTTCGGATTTACTGCAAACGAAGTAAAAAGAAATGGCGGCGTACTACAGTGCTCCGGATAAGTTTGACGAGGTTTGCGAATGGTATGACGGCTACCGCTTCGGCAAGACAGATATTTTCAACCCGTGGTCGGTTATTAACTATTTCAGCAACGACTGTGAGCCGAGAGCATTCTGGCTTTCCACCGGAAGCAACGACATTATCGGCGAGATTATTAAAGAAGCGGACAACGAAATCTACGAACGCCTCTCTTCTCTTGTTAACGGGGGCTCGTTTACAACTTATATCGACACAAGCGTGATTTATCCGCAAATTAAAAACAATCCGTCATCTATTTACAGTTTCTTGCTGATGGAAGGATATTTGAAAGTTGTTAAATCGAGCGTTTCTATAAGCGGAGATTTTATGTGCGAGGTCGCTTTTGCCGAATAAAGAAATCTCACTTGTTTACCGCAAAGAAATCCTTCAAAAGTTGGAAAATCTCATTCCGCAAGCCACGGCTATTGCCGTTGAGGAAGCAATATTCTCCGGCAACGGTGAAAAGTTGCGAGATATCATCAGCAATTTTCTTATTCAGTCGGTTAGCGCTTTTGATGCTGCAGGTGAAAACTTCTATCACGGCTTTATGCTCGGCGTTTGTGCACTGTTTGGCAATTCGTATGTAACTTCTAACCGCGAATCCGGTGACGGCAGATACGATATTGCACTTTCTCCGAAAGTCAATAATCTTCCTGGGATTATCATCGAACTGAAAGCCGAGAAAAACTGCAATGAGAACGAATTACAAGAGCTTGCCAAAACAGCACTAAAACAAATTAACGACAAAAAATACGACACCGATCTGAAATCAAAAAGGTGTAAAAATGATCTATAAATACGGCGTCGCCTTCAGCGGAAAACATGTTGCCGTTGAAGCGGAATGATGAAACAATCATTAAAGTGTCCGTTTTTTTGGGACAGTAAAAGGCGTATAATGATTATAATTGATGCCTTGGCGAACAATGCTCGGTTGTAATTCAAGTAAAGGCATAAGGAGGCAAACGGTTAAAGATTGCAAACTGCCTCTAAGATGAAAGCACGAGAGAATGGCGGGCGACAGCCATTCTCCTTTTTTATACCTATACTTTGCTTTTTAAAAAGGAAATATTATATTTGAAATTTCGCTTTCTATTTACTTGATATTGTTCCTATTTTGTGATATGATTATGTTATGTTATTGAATCTATCTTTGGGAGGAAAGCCGAATGGAATATATCAGAGTCGCGAAAGCAGCTGAAAAATGGGGACTTTCTGCCCGCCGTGTGCGTATTTTATGCTCTGAGGGGAAAATTCCGGGAACAATACGAAAAAGGAAATTTATATATGATTCCTGCCAATGCGGAGAAACCACGCGACGGCAGACTTAAAAAGCCTACTGTTTTTGATGAAATTGAGCGAAAAAAAGAGTTGCTTTCTTCCATGCGGTCGCTTACTCAAGGCGAGGTCGAGCGCCTGCGTGATGAGTTTGTGGTTGAATTTACCTATAATTCCAATGCGATTGAGGGAAACACCCTCACGCTCAAGGAAACCGCAATGACGCTTGAGGGTATGACGGTCGATCAAAAAGCCGCTCAAAAGATCACATGGAGGCGATAGGTCACCGCGACGACGCCTTTTCTGTTTATACTTGACATAGCGTCAAAAGAAATGCCTCTGTCGGAGAGCGTTATCAAGCAAATTCACTCTCTTGTGCTGATTGACCGCCCGGAGGACAAAGGCGTGTTCCGTCGCATTCCCGTGCGCATTATGGGGGCTTTCACCGAACCTGTGCAGCCGTATATGATAGAACCTAAAATCACCGAGCTTTTGCTTGAAAAACGAAAAGCGTACGGAAACAATGAACCCGATTGAACGTATTGCCCGGTTTCATTTGGAATTTGAGGGCATTCACCCGTTTATCGACGGCAACGGCAGAACTGGGCGGCTGATTCTCAACCTTGACCTTATCCGAAACGGTTATCCGCCGATAAATATAAAATTTGCCGATCGCAAAAGGTATTATGATGCTTTCGACGAATACTATAAAAACGGCAGCGCAGCCGCAATGACCGACCTTGTCGCCGGATATGTAAACGAGCGGCTTGATGATTATCTTAGAGTGTTGGAGGACGTTGCGGAAAATGGCAAATAAAGCTTCGCTCAGATTTTTTGAGAATATTCCGGTTTGCGCCGTTTGGGACGAAGAAAGCGCAAACTGGTGGTTTTGCGCTATGGACATCGCCGAAGCGCTGACGAAATCCAACAAAAATCCGAGAAAATATTGGAATACAATCAAAACGAGAAAATCTCAGTTGTCCTCAATTTGCAGACAACTGAAATTGAAAGCAAAAAGACGGTAAGTTTTACAATACCGATGTGGTGGATGAAAACGGATTGAACACCGTAATTGCACTTATCCCAAGCAAAAAAGCAGATGTTTTCAGCAGGTGGATGAAGAATATGGAAGCATCGCTTGACGAAAAAAGCAAGCAAAAGGCTTACGAGCTTTTTGACAGTAGGTTTATTGATAACATTGAGGTCGGTACGGCAAAGGGACTTCAGCAGATCCACGGATATATTTTCGGTGGGCTTTATGACTTTGCAGGACAGATCCGCGCGCTTAATATAGCAAAGGGGCGGCTTCGCTTTTGCTCCTGCTAAATATCTTGACGGTTCGCTCAGTTCCATCGAGGCAATGCCGGAGGACACCTTTGAGGATATTGTCAAAAAATATGCTGAGATGAATGTTGCGCACCCATTTATGGAGGGAAACGGACGCAGCACCCGAATATGGCTTTGACTTGATTCTCAAGAAGAATCTGAAAAAATGCGTTGATTGAGTCAAATTGATAAATCAGACTATTCCATTATTAAAGCATTGTCTATCAACAAACCTGTAGATGTAGAAAAAAGCAATTTATAATAATCCAGAACAATTTGTTTTAGAAATTAAATCGTTTTTGGAAAGAAAAAATTGAGATTGATAAACAAAATCCAGATTTAAAAGAAGGGGAAATCAAAGCATTTTCTCAGGTGTTGAACATTTTGGATGATGTAAAGCCTCCGATGCAGTTTACTTGGGATTATCATCCTTCCTTTATTGGATTTAAAAAGTATATTGACGAAAATTCCATTGTCGACTACTCATTGACAATAGACAAAGAAGGCGATGAGCAGAAAACGCTTCATGCGGCGCAAGAATGTGGATTAAAAAATGTATCAGAAATGTCATCTACAGATGTTTGGGGCATTCGCATGGCAGATATGTTGACTGGATTGATAGCCAAAATGATGAAAGCTCTTTGTCAGTCCGTACATCCGAAAGACCCCGACAGTATTTCAAAAACATTATTGCCTAAGCAATGGTTTAATATTAACGAAAAACAATTACAACTAGGCTGCCATCTGCTCCCGGATAGAAAGCTGGGGATATGCGAATACCCGGTGCTCTGCGGGGAATGTCCTCGATCCCGTGGTACAGCTCTACAAAGTTGTTGCTTACTCGGGTCAGATAGCCGCCGGGGCGAAGTGCCCGCCCCTCGTTCAGCCGCATATCCCGCCCGTATGCCTCGAAGTCAAAATAGTTGATTATATCTTCGGGCACCTCCAGCCGCTCCATGTCCTCCACATTAAAATGCGCCCCAGCGTTTCATCGTCCGATACGCCGGGGTGGAAGTCGTAGCAATCCAGATTGTGAACGAGGTTGATGATGTCGGCCACGCTGGAAGTATGGTCGCCCTTGTTGAGAACGGCCTCCAGCGTTTCCAGCTCACCTTGATCCAGCTCCGAGAGCAGATGGGCCAGATGGTTGAGCTCGTCCAGATTTTCATATTCGTTCAGATAGTCATACAGGCCCAGCACATCACCGTCAAAAGAAACAATGAAAATCTCTTGATACCGAACACCGTCCACGCCGATCCGCTTTAAGAGTGACTGCACCTCCTCCTCGGTGGTGGTGGGGAACTTTAAGATTTCCCCAGCATCCACGCCATAGTCGGCGTACTTCCCGGCATTAGTAACATAGGCTTCAAACAGGGTCATGCAGCACCTCCTTGATCCCCGCCATAATGTACTCGGCACAGGGCAGGGCGATGGCGTTCCCCAACGCCTTGTAGCGGCTGGCCGCCCGTATTTCCCTCGCCGTCCGCGCCGTATTTTGTCCAGCCCTCGGGCAAGCCCATCAGACGCTCGCATTCCAGCTCCGTGGGAAACCGAACAAAGCCCCCGGCGGGATCGTCCTCATACCAAAAGGCAAAGGGAGCCACGCCGCCCGCTAAAAAAGTGGGGAAAAGGGTCAGTTGGTAATCCGAAGCTGTTTCGGAACGCTTCTGGCGTCCTGTCTTTGGCCGACGCCCGCATACGGAAGCATTGAAAGGGTCTTGTGACGGGTACGCGCCCCCCTGCTTCAAGAAAAGTGCCTCGATCTCCTTCGGGGGAGGACAGCCCGCGATCTCCGCCAGCTTCAGAAAGTGGGTGCATTGGGCGGGGCTTAAATAGTATTTCGTGGGAGCGTCGGCCTCCAAAATCTGCCACGAGGAAGATACGCTGCCGTCGTGCCAGTCGGGGGCTTGCCCAATATTGGGCGTCCATGAGCCGCCATGAGAGGTCAGGCGTTCCCCCTCGCACCATTCCGGCTCCTGCCCATCTTCCAGAAGTAGGCATTGGAATGTCGGCGGCGTTGAACGCGGATAGCACGGCTCTAAAGTCCATCCTGTCATTTGATGAAAACGCTCCCATGACATTTTCCCAAACAGCGATAACTGGAAATAGATTGTCAGTTGCATCCCTCATTTCCTTGATAATGCGGATCGCTTGAAAAAACAGGCTGGACTTTGCGCCAGCCAAGCCGTCCCGGTTGCCGATCTGGGACAGGTTTTGACACGGCGATCCAAAGGTCAGCACATGGACGGGCGGGATGGCCCCGCCGTCCATGCGAGTGATGTCGCCCAAGTGGGCCATATCCGGGAAGTGCCGTTTTGTGATGGAGATAGGGGCCTTTTCGATCTCGCTGGCCCATACCGGGGTGATCCCGCAGCGGGCTGCCGCCAGCGGAAACACACCGATCCCATCAAACAGGCTCCCCAGCTTAATCGTCATTTCGTCTGCGGCCCTGTCCCTTGACGGTCAAAATGCCCTCAAGGGTGGTCGCTGTGATCCCCAGGCGCTGGGCAACGGCGATGTCGTTTTTCATGGCCTCGGTGACGGTATGGCCGCAGACCACCAGCACATGAGAGCGGCGGAGCAGGTCACGGCTCATGTCGATGCCGCTTTTATGCTCCTCGGGAACAGCGTCGTTGAGGAACAGGGGCAGATACAGGGTGGGACAGATGGGCGAAAAGCCCGCCTCATACACAGCGCGGCAATACTGCGCCGCCCGTTCTGCGTTTTCGCTGTCGCCGCCGTACCATGCGGCGGTAACATACGCAAGGGGCCGTTTCATATTGAATACCTCCGATAATTTATAATGTAGGTTCAGCCCAATCCCCCCGCCCTTTCCCAGTCATGGGAAAGGGGGCGGCTCTGGAGGATATATGCCCCCGCCGCGCCGCTGGAAATAGCACAGCCGGGGCCGCCCGTCAAGGGCAAGCCGCCGCAAGCGGCGGGGCCATGCCCCCCTTGACAGGCAGCTCCCGACTGCGCTTTGGTTTGGGCGGCGACGGGGGATAAACCACCAGAGCCCTCTGTGAAAGGGCGTGAAAAAACCTCGGGACAAAGTGTCTCGAGGTTACTTCTCCAAATCCGCCTTTTTCTCGGGCTTTTTCAGCTCGGGCGGCTGTTTCTCTTTCCATTCGTCCAGCAGGGACATGATCTGCTCCTTCATTTTGACAGGAGTGACCTCCTTGCCAAAATACTTTTCCAGTTCGGCCATAGAAATAATCACGCCGCGATCCTCCTTTTTCTTTTCACTCAGAATACCGTCGATCACATCGCCGTTGAGCTTGCCCGCCTGGTCCAGTTCCCGCAGCCTTTTCGCCTGTGCGTGGGAGGGCGAGGACTGCTCGCCGTCAATGGAGACGGCGATAAGCCGCTGGTTTTCGGCTTGATGTACGAGAGCTCCACGGCGGGCATGAAGCCCAGCCCCTTTTCGTCCACCTTACTCAGCAGTTCCGGGACAAGGGAATTAAGGCGAAGATACCGCATGACCTTTTTGTAGTTCATATCGTGCGCTTCGCCAACGATCTCAACAGAGCGTTTTCCCACATCACCGGGAGCAACGCCGTCCAGCCGCCCGCCCTGGTGCTTGATGGCCTCCACTTCCAAATCCAGCAGGGAGGCCAATTCGCTGGGAAGTGTCTGATCTCGCTGCTTGTTACTGTCCCGCATGGCCTGCACAGCTTCTTGGTCGGTCATATCCCGGACAATAAAGGGCATTTCCTCCAGCCCGGCCAGCTCACTGCCGCGAGTACGGCGGTGGCCCGCGATAATCTCAAAACCGTTGCCGTCTTTCTCCGGGCGGGCAAGACCGGGAACCATAACGCCGTTTGCTTTAATGGACGCGACGGTTTCCTGCATCTTGGCGTCGTCCGTGACCTTGAACGGATGGGGACGGAATGTGTGGAACGGGTGGAGCTCGGAGAGCTTCAGATAGACCAGCTTGCCCTCCTCCACAGGACGGGGCGGGGGTGCTGGCTCTTTGGGCTCTGCTGGGATCTCAGCAGCCGGGGCGGTATTGCCGCTAACGGCTACCGGCTCCGGGGTGGGAGACTCCTCCTTGGCGGGAGCGGCTTTTTGCTTCGGGACACTTTGTCTCGAGGTTTGGGCGGCGTGGCCTTGTCAGGGGCCGCCTTGTCAGCCTTGGGTGGGCGGCCCCTGCGGGGCTTTGCCGCCGTCTGCTCTTTGTCGGCCTCGGGCGCTGCCTGCTCCGCTTTTTTTCAGCCTTCGGGGGGACGGCCACGGCGGGGCTTTTTTTCTGTTCAGCCGCAACCTCCTCCTGCGGCTTTTCCTCCTGGGCCTGTTCAGCCGCTTTCTCGGGCTGGCCGGGAGCGGGAGCCTCCGGGGTGGGCGGTTCGGCCTGTTCCACAACGGGGGCCGCTACCTCCGGGGCGGCGGGCTCGGCCTGTTTCACCGTATCACGGGCAGCCGCCCTGCGCTCCGCCATCAGCTCTTCGATTTTGTCAAAGGACACGACCACATCACCGGGCTCGGATACCGTTACCCCAGCCTGTTCCTGCGGGGGTGCCCCAGCGGTCAAATCCGGGGACGGGGCATCGGTGCCGGGAATAACTGCGGCAGGAGCCTCGGGAGTAATCGCCTCGCCTTCGACGGTGGGAATATTTTTCTTTTCCTCCACTTGCTAACCTCCAATCTTTCTGTAATTTTGCACAAAAATGAGCTTGAAAATTTTGTACTTATTTTTTAGAAAATTTCTGCCTCCTTCCGAGCTTTCCACGCAAAAAGGCCGCCCGTTGTCTTGACCGGGCGGCCTTTTGCGTAATGTGATAGCTCTGTTTTTTATTTTGTCGGGTCTGAAAACCCTTGTATTTACAGCGTTCCTAATAGGAAGCAATCATAGGTTTTGTATAAGTACAATCTTATGCGCGAGGCAATCGACGAGGCACTCTCCTGCAGCTGCAGCGAGGCGGAGTTTGAGAGACTGCGCTGCGGCAGCTCGGCTACCGCGTATATCTCGGCTTTAATGTGAAGTATGCGACAATTCGTTCGCTCGGCTCAAAGCGTGGGACACGGCTTTACAGGCTCGGCGAAGAATACGACCGATCGGCAATTTTTAAAAGGCTCGATGAAAATCTGCAATATGACCGACTGAACACCAATCGGCGGTACGAAGCCCGATTTTTATAAGTTCACCTATACTTGGGTAGATACACACCCACCGCCGCCGGAATATAATTTGCGGAAAGCGTTATACAGCTTTAATGTTGACCGCGCATCGCTCATTGAAATTTACGCAGTGCTGTTTGTGCTGATTTTGGATTTGACCGTTCAGACGATCAAGTCGGCGGTGGAGCTTCTCTTGCCCGAAACTAAGGTGCCCGGAATGCGTTATTGCGGCTTGTATGAAACCGAAATCGCCTGAAATGCGTGAAACCGCGCGGTTTGCCGAGAGGTACACGCGGCAGCTGATGCTGCTCTCGCAGGAGAAATTCGGGAGCGTAGATGAGGTGCGTGCTTATATTTCCGACCGCGAGCTGAAAACCGCTGAGGTGCAAGCTTATCGCGAACACTGGAAAAATAAACTGCGCAGCGCAAAAACGCCCGAACAGACCGCCGAATACACCAAAAAGCGCAACCGCTGCACCGAAATGCTCAAAAATCTGCGCTTTCAAAAACAGGTTGCAGGAACGCTCGTTACCGATGAGACGAAAATCAAACAGCTGCTAAAATCCGAACAAAATATTCAGCGCGGCAACGATCCTACGAGTGGGCAAACGGCTACCGTATACGCGACGCAAAAACAGACAAAACACTGTCGAGATAAAACCGGGACTATCCGTTTCAAATTCAAATTTTCGATTAACATCTTCGGAAACGGCTGACGGAATAACCGTCACGGTGAATGAAATCACCAAACTTAACCAATAATGAAAATGTGAGGAGTTTGATAAAATGGAATTTGTAATGGATAACGAACTGAAGCTGGCAAAGGTGTGGTGCTCCCACGCCGACCAAAGGGACGAGACAAAGCAGCAAAAGCTAAAGGAGTTTATTGCCGATTGCAGGAAAAAGAAAATCTTCGTCTGCGTTTATGAATCGGGCGACGGCAGCCTTTTGGAAAACACCAAAGAGCTGCTTGCCTACAATCTTAATAACCCGACACCGCGTGCAAAGACTTCAAAATCGCGCGACGCGAGGTAAATTTGGGGCGGCAGCTTTGCCGCGTACATAGCTCTTAACATTTTTAAATATCACTTTTCATTTGACTGCAAGTCAGAGAGTTAAAAAATAGGGAACATTTGCGTGGATTTACCCTATCAAATGTTCCCTATAAATTTATTTATAACACTCGGAAAATGCGGGGCGCATATCCTCAATATCCGCGTGCGAGATCCCGTATTTTGCCGCTAACATCTCCCAATTGCCCCTTACGGTATCAAGTATGCCGGCGGCAATTTCTTTTTGCCTTTTGGCTTTCAATGCCGAAACCGCGGTGCGGTTTCTATTGCCAGCGGCACCGAAATCATATTATCGGTTTCGTTGACATTTAAAGACAGCTCGTCGCCGTAGGGCACAGGGGTTTACATCATACAGAGGAGAAAGTTTCCATCCGCTTTTACAGTATATAAAAGCGTGATTTCGCAGATGATCGTCTGTGTTTGAAACTGCCATGTTGAATACGATTCGTTTCCACAGCTCAATTAAATCGTCTTTCGGATTGCTGCCGCTTGATTTGATAAACGACGCAATATCAAGGTAGCTTGTTCCGTCGGCGGCGGAAGCGCCGTCTGTCTTTAAGCAGGGTCATAGCCGAGGCAAAATGAATTCTTTTCTTTTTTTATCACGATCAAAGCGCTTTACAAGAAATGTACTGCCGTACTTTGAGAACTTTTCAACCTTAGATTCAGGGACATTCAGTCCGCAAAGTCTCGCCAAATCGGACGCAACTTTTTCCCATGCGCCGGTATTGTTTTCATCGTTTTTAGACGGAAATTTCGCTATCCATAGCTGCCCCTCAGTGTCGGTCACCGTTGCTTTTCGGTCTTGCGCCGCCGAGCGAGGAACCGGGTCTGAGCAGCTGATTCAGCCATTTTTCGTTTAACGAGTCATCGTTTTCAAACTGACGGGAAGCCTCCTCCAATGTGCGCAGCGTTGTCCATGGCGGTGCGGCGGTTTCCCTGTCGAAGGATAAAAACTCTCCGTCGAGGTCTGTTTTAAAGCGAATGCCGCCCATTCGTGTCTCATCATAAACGCCCAAAAGGTAATCGCTTTCAAGAAGCTTTCTCGGCTTGCGCTTTTCGCAGTCGGCAAGCTTGCGCTCTTTTTATTCATCAAAACCCGTCCCCAGCGGTCGGGCGAAGCGTCGGAAAAGACGCCGAAAATGCTATTTCCATTTGGAAACTGTCTTCCGACAAAGGGAAACAAATCGGGGTGAATGCTCGTGTTCCCGTTATTCTGTTTTAACCATTCTTCTGTATATTCAAAGGAATAGCTTTCGCCGCCTTTAATGACATCAACATATAAATTACCCATATGCACGGGCGTGTTGCCCGAAAAATCATCAAATACATAAATCGTTTTCATATGCTGCCTCCTTACCTTTTATTTTTGCCCATTAAATCCATATCCTGCAGCTTTCTGCCGAGTTCGTCGTCACCTGCGATTTTTAAGAGATCCTTATCCATATTATTGAGTGCGTGCAAAACAGCGGCATAAATGCCGACGGCAACCGACGGATTGCCGTTTTCCACCTTTCCACAGCGTTGAGCGGCTGATTCCCGCACGCTCGGCGACCAATGTTGCAGACAGTTTTCTTCTGAGCCGTGCCATTTTTATTTGCTCGCCCATGGTTTTAAGAATATTTTCCGTATCTGGCATAATATTATACGCTGCATTTTTCATTTGCACTCACCCCTTATGTTTTCTATTATAAACACTTTATACTATTTTGTCAATAGTAGTGAACATAAATGACTTGGCAACAAGATTCCTCTTGATACGTATTGACTTTTTTTGGCTTCGATTGTATTACAATGTTGTTAGTTAAAAATATAGGAAGGAGAAACAAAGTTGAAAATTGACGGATACGCCCGAATTTCGGTGGATTTGCAGGAAGACAGCCACGAGAATACCAGTATAGAAAACCAAAAAACGGATCATTCGCGACTTTGTGGCAAAGGAGTTTCCCGACGCGGAGCTGACGATATACGAGGACAGAGACCGCAGCGGCTACACCTTTTCTCAGCGCGAAAACTATCAGAAAATGCGCAAGGAGCTGATAAACGGCGATGTGCGTATCTTAATCGTCAAGGATTTCTCCCGTTTCTCACGCCGCAACAGCTACGGTCTTGTGGAGCTTGAAACGCTCCGCGACGCGGGTATTCGCATTATTTCGATAGGCGACAATATCGACTACCCCACGCGCGACGACTGGATGCTCATTCAGTTTAAATTTCTGATGAACGAAATGCCTGTCACTGACACCTCAAAAAAATCAAGCAGATGATAGACAATCGACAGAAAAACGGCCAGTGGATCTGCGCCGTGCCTTATGGCTACCGCATTATCAACACCAAAGAAATGACCTACGAGATCGACCCGCCTGCGGCGGAGGTTGTGCGCGAGGTTTTCAGACTTTACAACCTCGGTTGGGGGTATAAAAATTGCCAATCACCTGACCGACGGCGGCGTGCCGACCCCGAGGGCAAACGAGATCGCCCAAAAGGAAGCCGAGGGCAAGGCAACCAAGCTTACCGCGCGCAACGAATGGAGCATTATCACGGTGCAGGCAATTCTCAAAAACGATTTTTACATCGGCACGCTCCGTCAGCGCAAGTACACGCGCAAGGGTATTAACGGCAAGGATGTAAAGCTCGGCGATGAGGACAATATCGTGATAGAAAACGCCCACGAGCCGATTGTGGACGGCAAGACCTTTGCCTATACAAAAGAGCAACTCCGGCTGCGCTCAAAGGGCAATTATCGCGGCGAGAAGAAGTACTCCACCGATTATTCCGGCTTTCTCTTCTGCGGCGACTGCGGCAGCCCCATGTTCTCTATGTCCCGCCCCGATCTGTCGCCCGCCTACACCTGCGGTACATACCACAAGCGAGGACTCAAGGGCTGCACCTCGCACCATATCCGCGTGGATGTACTTGATAGACTTCTAAAAAGAATTTATCCTCCGCGTGCGCGATAACTGCAAAGGAATGATTGACGAGCTGCAAAAGATGATTGACGAGCAGCCCGAGCGCGAGGAACAGCTCGGCGCGACGGTTGAGAGCATTGAAATGCAGCTGGGCGAGGCAAAAGCAAAGCTCAAAGCGCTGTATAAAGAAAAAAATGCTGATTGACGCGGGACTGTCCGACGCCAAAAGCCGAACCAAGGCGGCGCTTTACGACGAGATGGAGGAAGAGCTGCTCACCCGTATTGAAATGCTCGAAAAGCAATTCGGCGATGTCAACAACATGCGCAACAATATGATTACCGCCAACCGAAAGGCGAAAACGGTTATCGAAGTCTTTGACGGAGTGCTGAAAAAGGAAAAGCTCGACAAGCGCGACATCGGCTTGATCGTTGAGAAAATTACGGTGTTTGAGGATCATCTGAATGTCAGGCTCAAATCCGATGTGGACGAGCTTTTGTCGCTTGAGGATACGGAGCACACCGTAAATTTTAAGTCGGGCAGTAAGGATATCGCAGTTACCCAAAGGTCCGCGAACCGCGCGGACAAGGTCTTTACTGTCAATGTTATCAGAGAGGGCGACCCGCTGGAGATATATACCGACCGCGAGGGCGAGGTGATTTTTAAGAAATATTCGCCCATCGGGGAGATGAATTCATTTGCCGCACAGTATGCCGAGGCGCTGCACCGTACGGCTGATATGTGTGTCGTTATTACCGACCGCGATGCGGTCATTGCGGTATCGGGAGCGCCGAAGAAGAGCTATGCCGACCGTTCCCTTTCGGGCGCGGTCGAGGCTTATATCCGCGCGCACCTATTACAGCTTCGGCGGCGGAGACAAATATTATGTTACCGAGGATGAGGACGGGGAGCATTATATATCGGCGCTGATGCCGATCGTTTCCGGCGGAGATATCACCGGCAGCGTTATCTCGCTCGCCGGAGGAGCGCATCTTACCTCCGAGCTTGAGGCTAAGCTGATACAGACAGCAGCATCCTTTCTTGCAAAGCAGCTTGAAGAGTAAAGTCGAGGAGAACTACTTTATATACGGCTGAGCAGAATACGACTACTACGGCTTTTAACATGGGCATAGGCTGTATTTGAAGCGGTAATCGCAGCTATATTTCTGACATGTTAAGTCGCCGATATGTGTCGGCGGCATGTGCTCCGAACGAAGCACATGATTCGGCTGCCGTGCGGAGCGTTACTGCGATATTCAGTCTAAATTTCGGCTGCTATGCGACGCAATGAAGCGGATATTATTTCTTACCGTCCGATAAATTTCGCGCAGCTGCGAAAAAAAGCGAAAAAAAACTATTGCAATGCACACAGATTTGTATGTTATAATATCTTGTATTGTTGCCGTAGGGCAACACAAAAAACAAGAATGTGAGGTGTAAGGACGTGAAGAAGGGTATCCATCCGGATTATAAGGAAGCTACCATCAAGTGCGCGCATGCGGCGCTGAGGTCAAGACCAAGAGTGTTGCAGGAGATATGCACGTTGATATCTGCTCCAAGTGCCATCCGTTTTTACGGGTAAGCAGAAATTCGTCGATGCCGGCGGTCGTCTTGACAAGTTCAAGAAGCGTCTTGAAGCAGCCGGAAAATAATCGGGGTCTGCGAAAGCGGTACCGAACGGGTTTTCTCGGGTGCTGCGCACCATGACGATAAAACGCGTACTGCGACAGAATTTCAAACAGATGAGCGGGGCTTGTACAGCTATTAATGTGCGGCTCCGCTCTTTGTTTTCTCTGCGTATATGATCGTGTTCGCTGCGGAGAGCTTCGTTATTTCGCATATGCACATTACATAGATATATGAATGGCTCGGATAATTTGAGGCATGCGTTCGGCAACAGAGATACGGAATGATAAAATGCATATAGTTTTCTCTTAGCATTGAATATAGGATAAAAAGTTTTTAAACAGCGGAAAAGGAGTTTTTATGAGAGAGGGGCTTGAGGCGGTATTCAGAGCCGAGGACGGCGAGCGTCCGAGGGGGCGATTCTTGTCGGAATAGATGACGGCTCGGGCGAGACCGAGCAGATGCTCGACGAGCTGTCGCGGTTGCTCGATACATCGGGCGGAGAGACATATGCGCGGCTTATTCAGGCACGCGAAAAGCCGGATGCGCGGACGTATATCGGCAGCGGAAAGATCGAGGAGCTGCGCGAGCTGTGCGAGAGCGGGGGCGTCAAGGCGGTGGTGTTTGATACCGAGCTGTCTCCTGCTCAGATAAAGAATATCGAGGATGATCTCGGCGGAGATGTAACGGTTATCGACCGCAGTATGCTTATACTCGATATCTTTGCTCTGCATGCTGTGACAGACGAGGGAAAGATACAGGTCGAGCTTGCTCAGCTGCAGTATTCCTCTCCGCGCCTTGTCGGAAGGGGAACGGAGATGTCGCGTCAGGGCGGCGGAATAGCGTCGCGCGGACCGGGCGAAACGAAGCTCGAGACCGACCGCAGACGCGTACGTGCGCGCATGGCTGCGCTGCGCCGCGAGCTGGACCGAATTGCGCGTGAGCGTGAGCTGCGAAGATATGCGAGAAAACGCTCCGGCATAATGACGGTCGCTATCGCAGGCTACACGAATGCGGGAAAGTCAACGCTGCTCAACTATCTTACCGGCGCGGGAATCCTCGCGGAGGATAAGCTGTTTGCAACGCTCGACCCGACTACCCGAAAATATGCGCTGCCGGACGGAACGGAGATATTGCTGACAGACACGGTCGGCTTCATCCGAAAGCTGCCGCATCACCTTGTTAAGGCATTTCATTCGACGCTCGAGGAGATAACACAGGCAGACGCAATCATCGCGCTATCCGATGCCTCCGACCCGGAATGCGAGGCGGAGCTGAAGGTGACGACGGGATTGCTTGAGGAGCTCGGCGCGGGCGATAAGCCCGTGCTCTATGTGTTTAATAAATGCGACCGTGCGGACGGCTCGCTTGCTGCTGCGGCAGCCGATATTCCGTCCTCGGATGCGGTATTTATATCGGCGCGCACCGGAGAGGGCGTTGACGAGCTTGTCGAGCGTCTCGGTGAGATAGCCCGGATGGGAAAAAAGCGGCTTGAATTTCATTTCCCGGCATCGGAGCTCGGCTGCCTTTCCGCTCTGTACGGCAGCTCGACTGTAGAGGAGGTCGAATATGTCGACGACGGCGCGATAGTAACGGCTGTGGTCGACGGAAAGACCGCCGGACAGTACGCTCGGTTTGTGCGTCGGTGATACCGATTCGGAAGAATAAAGAGGAAACAGAGATGGCAAAAAAGAAGAATGCGCACGGCGGTGCGCAGCAGAGCGATCCTATATCGGCGGGAGAGCAGGGCGCAGGCGGTGAATATACGACTCTCGGCGGAGAGGGCATGGCGGAGTACTGTGAAAAAAAAAGTCTGTCTTTATCAGCAAAGCAAGACCGGTGAAAACCAGTGCGGAGGCGATCGAATTTATCCGCTCGGTGCGATCCGAGCACAGTGACGCACGGCACAATGTATACGCCTATCTTATTGCCTCCGAGAACGCCACACGCTATTCGGACGACGGCGAGCCTCAGGGTACGGCGGGTATTCCGCTGCTGTCGGTACTGCGTTCATCCGGCGTGAGCGACGCGGTCGTTACCGTTACGCGATATTTCGGCGGATACTGCTCGGCGCATCGGGACTTCTGCGCGCCTATTCAACGGCTGCCTCCGAGGCGGTGCATGATGCGGGGATAGTAACATATGTTATCTATGACGAGCTGCGACTTACCGTCAGCTACTCCGACCGTCAGCGGCTCGAGGTGCTGCTGCACAGCGACGGTGTAAAAGCTCGACGGCTGTGATTTTCGGAACGGATGTTGTGCTCGCGCTTGCGGTTCGTGCGGACAGAACGGAGTTTTTTTTGCGCGCCGCAGCGGATCAGTGCTCCGGCAGAGCAAGGGTCGAGCGTCTCGGAACACGATACGATGCATGATGCTTCGACGGTGCTCGGAGCGAAAGGTATTCCTAAATACAAGTCCCGGGTATCATTGTCCGATATACCGATCAATGCCGAATCCTTTGCTCGGAGACAGCGTTGCCGCTTTGCCGAATGTCGTGCGAATACCGTCGACGGACGGTGCTTGAACGTGTAAAAAGATTTTTTACAAAAAAATATCATAATAAAAAAGTATTTTTTCGATTATTCGCGTATATTATTAGTGATAGACCGATAATTATTAGAGGACAGCAGGAGGTGTACGGTATTGAACTTTCTTTCGGAATTATATGAGAACGAGCGGCGATCGCTTTCGCCATGCGCCTGCCATACCGAAAATTCTCGCGGCCGAAAGCAGCCTATAAGCGAATGCGATATGCGCGGTGAATTTCAGCGCGACCGCGACAGAATAATACATTCTAAGGCGTTTCGCCGTCTGATGGGCAAGACTCAGGTCTTTCTTGCGCCCGAGCCCGATCATTACCGTACACGTCTTACGCACACGATGGAGATTACGCAGATAGCGCGTACCATTACCCGCGCTCTGCGGCTGAATGAGGATCTTACCGAGGCTATCGCGCTCGGACACGATCTCGGTCATACACCGTTCGGTCATGCGGGAGAGCGAGTGCTGCAAAAATGCTATGACCGCAGCTTCCGCCATTACCGTCAGAGCCTGCGCGTGGTCGATCTGCTCGAACCGCTTAACCTGACGGAGGAGGTGCGGGACGGAATTCTCTGTCATACGAACGGTGTGGCGTATACGCTTGAAGGACGCATTGTGCGCCTTGCCGACCGTATTGCATACATAAATCATGACATAGACGACGCTTGCCGTGCCGGCATACTCCGCTCCGAGGATATCCCGCAGGAGCTGAGCAAGCTGCTCGGAAAGACGCACGGCGAGCGTATCGACCGGATGGTACGCAGTGTCGTCTGTGCCTCTGCACATATCATTGCGGATGCAGAGCAGAACGGCGGATCGGGTGACATAAAAATGGAGCCGGAGATATGGGAGGCTACCGAACGGCTGCACGACTTTCTCTTCGAACGGGTATACCGAAATCCCGATGCAAAAGGAGAGGAGGGCAGAGCGAGCGATATGCTCGAGATGCTGTACGCGCACTATATCGACCATCCCGACGAGCTTCCGGCAGAGTATCGCGGCATCGTCGAGAGCGAGGGAACCTCGCGCGCGGTGGCGGACCATATATCGGGAATGACCGACCGCTTTGCCATAAACACCTTTAAGGAGCTGTTTATCCCCGAGGTGTGGAAGCACTGACGGCGGTACGGTATCGGCATCATACAGATAAAAACGGTGCGGCAGAGCACTGCATATAGCTGATGAAAGGGGGCGGAGACTTGATAGACAGTTCGATAATCGACGAGATAAAATACAGAAACGATCTTGTCGATGTCATCTCATCGTATGTATCGCTGAAGCGTGCGGGCAGCGGATATACCGGATTGTGCCCGTTTCACAGCGAGAAAAACGCCGTCCTTTCATGTAGCCCCCCGGAAAAAGGCTTTTTCCATTGCTTCGGCTGCGGTGCGGGCGGAGACGTTATAACCTTTATAATGAGGATAGAAAATCTCAGCTATCCCGAGGCGGTGCGTTTTCTTGCGGCGCGTGCGGGGATTCCGATGGAGGAGGAACGCACTGCGGGCGGCGTGAGCCGCGGGCGGATAAGAGATATGAACCGAGATGCAGCTCGCTTCTTCTTCGAGCAGCTGAAGGGAGAGCCCGGAGGCGCAGGCGTATCTGTCGCGGCGCGGGCTCGGCAGTGCGACGATAAAGCATTTCGGCATCGGCTTTTCGCCTAATTCGCCGGGAGCGCTGCACTCGCATATGCGTTCGCTCGGCTATACCGATGAGGAGCTGGTCACCGGCTTTTTGTGCGGGATAAGCAAGAAAACGGGGCGCCCGTACGATTATTTTCGCAATCGTGTAATGTTTCCCGTTATTGATACAACAGGCGCGGTGATCGCATTCGGCGGACGCGTGATGGACGACTCACAGCCGAAATACCTCAATACCTCGGATACACCCGCGTTTACCAAGCGGCGGAGTCTGTTCGCACTGAATTTCGCTAAAAATTCAGCCGACCGCGGCTTTATCCTCTGCGAGGGCTATATGGATGTTATCGCGCTGCATGAGTCGGGCTTTTCACAGGCGATTGCAACGCTCGGCACGGCTATTACAACCGAGCAGGCGCGGCTGATGCGCAAATATACCGACCGCGTTTTTATCTCCTACGACAGCGACGCGGCGGGGGCCAAAAGGCTGCAAAGCGTGCCTTTGAGCTGCTCGGAGAGGCGGGCATAGACTGCCGGATAATCCGTATGCAGGGAGCAAAGGACCCGGATGAGTATATAAGAAAATTCGGTCGGGAGCGCTTTGCGGCGATATGCGGCGAGAGCCTGACGCAGTTTGACTACGAGTTTGACAATGCGCTTAAAAAGTACGACATCGGCTCGGATGCAGAACGGATAAAGGCGGCGGACGAGCTGTCCGAGTTTATTGCCGGTGTCGGTTCGGCGGTCGAGCGCGAGGTGTACATAGGCAGGACTGCCGAGCGGCTCGGGTTGTCGGCGGACAATGTGCGTACCGACGTCGGGCGCATCATGCGTCGGCGTGACAGACGGGAGCGCAGCGAGGCGTTTACCGCGCGCGTTCGGCAGACCTCGGGTATGGGCGATCGAGTAAATCCCGATAGGGTAAAGAATCTTGCCGGCTCGTCTGCGGAGGATGTTATCCTCGGCCTGCTTCTGCTCTATCCGGAGCAGACACCGTTTGTACGTAACTGTCTCGGACTCGTGCAGAACGATTTTGTTACCGAGTTCGGCAGGCGGCTGTACGGGGTGCGCTGCTCGAGCTGTGGGACGAGACCCGCCGGGCGACTGGGGAATGCTTGCGGGCAGCTTCTCGACCGATGAGATGAGCCGCATAAGCGATCTGCGTTCTGCGAGGATGAACCTCGGAGGAGACCCCGAAAAGCTGCTTACCGACTGTGTCGACAAGCTGAGAGAAAGTAAGAAAAAAGATATTTCATTGGAGGACTTAATTAATGAAAAAGAGACATGACAGAAAACGAGTTTGATCGCGACGACGAGTACGAAAAGGATCAGGACGAGCTCGGCACGGACGGCGATTACCTCGAAGAGGATGAGAGTGACAGCTACGGCTATCGCGACGGGGACTCCGATGACGACGATTACGGTGCCGACATGGGTAGAGCGCTCGGCGATGCCTTTGAAGAGAGCGACTATATGAATTCACTCGACAGTATCATAAATTACAGCGATATTGCAGAGGCTGCCGTCGGACATGTCACATCGGGTAAGGCGGGACACGTCGCTTCCGCATCCGCCGATGCCGCAAAGACCGATGCGTCGGGTGCCGCAGCTGCCGCCACAGCCGACGGTGAAAAGAAGGATGCTATGCAGCTTATCATCGAGCGCGGCAAGGCAAAGGGCTCTATTACTCACGGCGAGATAATGGATTTGCTCGGTGAGGAGGAGTACGATCTCGAGCAAATAGACAAGCTGTATGAGACGCTCGAGGGACTCGGCATAGAGGTTACCGACTACATCAACTCACCCGACCTCGAGGAGATCGAGAACGAGGTCGAGAGATACGAGAGCGCAGAGGATATGGAAAAGATGCTCGCGCAGGAGGGACTTGCTATCGACGACCCGGTACGTATGTATCTCAAGGAGATAGGCAAGGTGCCGCTGCTCGATGCGGAGAAGGAGCATAAGCTCGCCGAGCGTATGGCTCAGGGCGACACAAAGGCAAAGAGTGAGCTTGTTGAAGCTAATCTGCGCCTTGTCGTAAGTATCGCAAAGCGCTATGTCGGCAAGGGGATGTTTTTCCTCGACCTTATTCAGGAGGGCAACCTCGGTCTTATGAAGGCGGTCGACAAATTCGACTATCATAAGGGGTATAAATCCTCCACAGACGCAACGTGGTGGATCAGACAGGCTATCACGCGTGCGATAGCCGATCAGGCAAGGACCATCCGTATCCCCGTCCACATGGTCGAGACGATACACAAGGTGTCGCGTCTCAACCGCCAGTATCTCCAGGATCACGGCAGAGAGGCAACTCCCGAGGAGATCGCGGAGATGATGAATATCAATCCCGACAAGGTCCGTGAGATAATGAAGATATCGCTCGATCCGGTCTCGCTCGAGACGCCTATCGGTGAGGAAGAGGACAGCCATCTCGGCGACTTTATCGAGGATGTCGATTCACCCGCACCCGCAGAGGCAGCATCGTATACGCTGTTGCGCGAGCAGCTCAACGAGGTGCTGCATACGCTTACCCCGCGAGAGGAGCAGGTGCTCAAGCTCCGTTTCGGTCTTGACGACGGCAGAACGAGAACGCTCGAGGAGGTCGGAAAGGTGTTCAACATCACCCGCGAGCGTATACGTCAGATAGAGGCTAAGGCATTGCGCAAGCTGCGTCACCCGAGCCGTTCCAAGCGCCTCAAGGATTATCTGGATTAAAGGCGGCTGCAGACGGCATTCGGTGCCGATATGCCGCGGATTGCGGAGACCTCTCTCGGGCGGTCTGAGAGGTCTCCGCATCATGCTTCGGCGGAAAAACTATTTGCCGAATAGGCGAGTAGTTAACAAAAAATCATCTTGACATAAATATCGGCATGGTGTAAAATAGATAAAGATATTTTTATTTAGCACAGCGGAGCATGTCGGCGGAGTGAACGCTTTTGCTGCCCGCATGTCCGATTAGGAGGACTTTCCCCATGAAAAAAAGAGTTATAAGCATGCTTCTCGGTATGCTCATGATCCTGTCGGTCGTACTTACCGGCTGCTCTTCAGGCGAGGACGGAGATAATATTATCGACGTTTCGCAGAGCAGAGCGAGCGCGATGACCATTACTCTCTACTCTATCGTAGAGGACGGTACGACCGAAAAAGCCAAGCAGGCTGTTCAGGATAAGCTGAACGAGATAACCGAGAATAAGTATAATACGCATGTTATTCTTAAGCTCTATACCGAGAGCGAGTATGACAATGTTATTGAAAAGCAGATAGCCACCATCAAGGCGGATATGGATCTTCAGGCAAAGCTGAAGGCTGCCTCCGATGTTGCTAAGAAGGCCGCACGTTCTGCCGGCTTCTCCATTGCTTCCGCCACCACTACCGAGGCGGCTGCACCCGAGACCGATGCAAACGGTGAGACCGCCGCTGAGACTACGGCTGAGTCAGGTGCGGCTGATGAGACAAAGATCAACGAGTACGGCATTGCCGATACTGTATATCCCGACGAGGAGGACGGTCAGCTCGACATATTCCTTATCAACGACTATGCTACCTATAAGGATTATGTTCAAGTCAGGGCGTTCTTGCAGCGCTCGACGATCAGCTCACCTCTACCTCTAAGCAGCTCAGCGGATATATCTATCCGTCGCTTCTCTCGGCGGCTAAGGTCGGCGGTGTTACATATGCCATTCCGAATAACCACGTTATCGGTAACTATACCTATATGCTCGTAAATAAGGCGGTTGCCTCCGGTCTCGGCTTTAATCAGCGCAGCTTCACCAGTGCGGCTTCGCTTTACGACACCGGATTTATTGAGAGAGCGGCTTCCGAAAACGGCATTCTTATGCTCAACGACCCCGTATGTACTCTTGATTACGCAACCGGCGAGGACGCGAGCGTTATCGGAACCCTTGTTCCTACGCCCATGCCTACGACTACCAATGCGACATTCCCCCGCGATTATTTACGGTATTCCCGAGTATAAGAGCGTTCTCTGCATGAAGAATACCTACAAGAACTCGATAAAATACGGCGATCTTAAGGACTATGCGGGTCAGAATGTTATCACCGCATTTGTCAAGGGCACCGAGGCGGATGCAGCTAAGTATACCGACGACTATTATGTAGTCAAGGTAGCAGAGCCTACCGGCACCGCCGAGGAGGCATGCCAGGCAATGTACGCAGTCAGTGCGTATTCCGTATCGGTTCAGCGCAGCATGGAGGTAGTTAATCTTCTTACTACCGATACCGATGTTGTCAATCTGCTCGCATACGGCGTTGACGAGGTCAACTATGTATTCGACGAGGCAAACAGCATCATCAATCTTACCGATCTTAAGCCCGGCGACGAAAATTATTACCGAATGAATCCCGATTACGCAGGTAACCAGTATAAGAGATATCCCTCCAGTGAGTCCGATGCGAGCGAGCTTGCTACCGCAGCCGATAACTGGGCTGCAGGCAAGGCGCAGAATCTCTCGACCATCGAGCTGCCCTATGCAAACTTTGTAGTAAATACCACTCTCGTTCCCGGATATGTTTCTCAGGACAATATGGACGATGAGGATGATGATGAGACTACGGAAGGTGAGACCACTACCGCAGTTGAGACGACCGAACCTCAGGTCGAGTTTATGGATGTCGCAAGCATGGTAACCGCACTGTGCCGTCTGTATGATGACTACAATGCCAAGATCGAGAATTTTTCCGGTACTAATCCCGATACCGGAGCAGCTATGACTATCTCCGAGTATGTTGACTGGATCGCGGAAACCGTTGCGAACGAAAAGTGTGTTTCCGATGCACTCAATACCTCTAACTCCGCTTCTATTACGAACCAGTATCTCTCCTATATCGGAAATTGATCGTTTGTTTAGAAACAATGGCTTCCCCCTGCTGTGCTTCGGCATGGCAGGGGATCTTTTTTTACTTTATCAGGATACGATTATTCGCCGCAGTGCAGCTGCGGTATTTTTTTATTTCGCGAAAAAAATTCCGCTTCGGCAGCCGCAGCTTTATCTAAGCCCGACTTGAGCAAGTAAGTATAGCGCGACCGCTTTAGCGATTAGGTATAACACGACAGCTGAATAAGAAGGTATAGTGTGGGGCAGCATGAATGATTAGATGCAGCGTTGCTGCTTGAATGGTTAGGAAATGCGCGGCAGCTTGAGCGATCAGGTATAGCGCGGCGGCTGTGGTTCGCTCTGAAGCACGTAATATAATTACATGTCGAATGCATATTTGATGCAGCCTTTACATTATTGTGATATCGGATTTTTCACCGCGTATCTATAATATGAAGCATCCGAAATTCAACAAAGCGAAAGAAGCCCGGATATAGTCCCCGACAGCGACCGTACGGTACAGTGCAGGTATACGGCGGCATTGCCCGGGACGCGTAATTTATATAGGCAAATTCTCATTGCTCGGGAAATTTTCCCGAAAATCGGGGAATCCTATTTAGACAAACGGAAACGAGGTAATTATTATGACTTACAGAACAATTGTTATTGATTATTCGCCGAAAGCAAAGAAAATGGCTGCGGCTATCGAGAAAATCACAAACGAGCGCGCTAAGGAAGGATGGGAGCCGATAACATTTTCGGTGACTAACTCTGCAAAGGCTATCATGCTGTTCCGCGTGCCGGAGTATGTTCGACATGACATTCCCGATGATGCAGAAATAGACTCGGACGGCATTTCGCATGAGGGGACCGCCGAGGCCGTCGGTGAAGCGGAATGAAGCAGGCGGTTATCGACATCGGCTCAAACTCTATCCGGCTGACGCTTTATGAAACGGAGAATCGGGATTTCAAGATTCTATTCCGGGAGAAGATAATGGCGGGGCTTGCCGGCTATGTGGAGGACGGTAAGCTCAGCGCGGAGGGGATAGAGTGCGCCTGCACGGGGCTGTTGACCTTTCGCGGAGTTTTGCAGACACTGGATATCGAGCATGTCAGCGTTTTTGCCACGGCATCTCTCCGTAATATCTCAAATACGGAACAGGCGCTGTCTCTCATCCGCACCGCCACCGGCTATTCGGTTCAGGTCGTCTCGGGGCGAGGAAGAGGCGCTGCTCGGCTATGCCGGCGCTATGCGTGAGCTGCATTTGACCGGCGGTGTGTTTCTTGATATAGGGGGCGCAAGCACCGAGATAGTTACGTTTGATAAGGGGGGAGCCGATGAGCTTTTTACCAGCTTTCCTGTCGGTTCGCTGAGTCTATACCGCCGCTGCGTCAAAAAAGATACTGCCCGGAGAGGGCTCGCTCAGACGGCTGCGGCGGGAAATCGCGGATGCTATCGGGGCAGACTGCGGCGTGCCGAATGTTTCTCCTCTGCTTGTCGGTGTCGGAGGTACGGCGCGTGCAGTGCTGCGCATGTCGCAGTATTATTATAAGTTATCCGATGAGTGTCACAGCATGACCGCAGAGCAGCTTGACGGATTGTATAGGCTTCTTTGCAGCGGAAAGAAAGAGGCAAGCGATCTTATCCTGCGGCTCGAGCCGGAGCGCATCCACACAATCGTGCCGGGAATACTTATTTTGCGGCATGTATTTCATCTGTTCGGGGGCGGAACAGCTTGTTGTAGGCAAATACGGCGTTCGGGAAGGCTATCTATGTCAAAGAATACTCAAAAACAATATCGGTACACTCAAAACCGTGAACTGAGCTGGCTGCGCTTCAACCGACGCGTGCTCGAGGAGGCGGCAGATCCGAGGGTCCCTATACTGGAGCGGTTGAGATTTGTCGCGATCTTTACCGGAAATCTCGATGAGTTTTTCATGGTGCGTGTCGGAAGCCTTTTTGATCTTGCCCGCATGGTGCCCGATGATACGGATAATAAGACCGGTTGGACGCCCGATGGGCAGCTGCAGCATGTTTACCGCGCAATTCCCGGCTTGCTCGCCATGAAGCAGCAGATATATACAGCGGTCATGGCGGAGCTTGAGCGCAGCGGCGTGCGTGATATTTTGCCCGAAAAGTCGGGGACGGATGATATGAAGCGGATAAACCGCTTCTTTAAATCGGAGCTCCTGCCGATTTTGTCTCCGATACTTATCGGTCCGAATCACCCGGTCCCGCATCTGGTGAATAAGCATCTCTACGCTGCGGCACTGCTCGAAAGCAAGAAGGGGCATAAGGCTGTCGGTATCGTTCCGGTGCCGGACAATGCACCGCCATATCTGCTTCTTTCGGATAAGAAACGCTTCGTACGTACCGAGAATATACTGCTGCACAGACTTCCGGTATTGTTTGATGCGTATGAGGTCAGGGAGAGCTGCATTCTGACGGTAACGCGAAATGCGGATATCAGCTTCGACGACGAAAAGTTTGAGGATAACGAAGAGGATTTTCGGCGTCAGATGAAAAAGCTGCTGAAAAAGCGCGATCATCTGGCTGTCGTACGGCTGGAGCTTAGCGCATCGGTGTCCGCGGAATTTCAAAAAAATGCTGTCGTCACTCATTCGTGTGGAGCGCTATCAGATATTTACCGACAACTGCCCGCTCAATATGCATTATGTGTTCGGGCTTACCGATGAGCTGCCGAGGGAGCTTTCTTTCCGCGTGTCGGCTGTATCCTGCCTACCGCCCGCGCTTTGCGGAGGATTTGGACCGGAGCCGTCCGCTGATCTCACAGATACAGCAGAGAGATCGTATGCTGTTTTATCCGTATGATTCGGTGGAGCCGTTTTTGCAGCTGCTCAGCGAAGCCGCAGATGATCCGCAGGTGCTTTCTGATCAAGATAACGATCTATCGGCTCGCTTCCTCCTCGAAAATTGCTCAGGCGCTCTGCCGCGCGGCAGAAAACGGCAAGGAGGTGCTCGTGCTTATGGAGCTGCGTGCCCGCTTTGACGAGGAGAATAACTTGGCATGGTCTAAAATGCTTGAGGAATCGGGCTGTCAGGTCATTTTTTCGGTACGGAGGGCTTCAAATGCCACAGCAAAAATATGCCTTATCACGCTGCGCAGTCATAATAAGACCGCCTATATAACTCAGGTAGGCACCGGTAACTACAACGAAAAGACCAATGCTATGTATACCGATCTCAGCCTCATGACGGCAGATACCGCCGTCGGCGAGGACGCTGCGGCATTTTTCCGAAATATGCCGGTAAATAAGCTGGACGGAGACTATAAACGGATCTGTGTCTCTCCTTTGGGTATAAAGTCGATGCTGATGCAGAATATCGACCGGCAGATCTTGCTCGGTAAGGACGGATATATATGTATAAAAAGCAAATTCGGTTACCGAGCGTGATATCATTGATAAGCTGTCTGAGGCTTCCTGCGCCGGAGTTGAGGTGCAGCTTATTATTCGCGGGATATGCTGTATTTTGCCCGGGGTCGCCGGCAAAACGGAGAATATACATGTTACAAGCGTGGTGGGACGTTTTTTGGAGCATGCGCGTATTTATCTCTTCGGTCGCGGCAATGATGCCGAGTTCTATATATCGTCTGCCGATCTTATGACGCGTAATCTCAATCGACGCGTGGAGATCGCCTGCCCGATACGCGATGCTCGCCTGCGAGAGCTGCTTGAATGGATATCTGATTCTCAGCTCCGTGACACGGCTAAGGCATGCATAATGCTGCCGGACGGCAGCTATTGCCGAAAGCAAAGCACCGTGCAGTTCGATTCGCAGGAGTATTTTATGCAGCATTCTCCGCATATTCCGCCCGTCCCGTCTAAAGGCGCGGGTAATACGATGCGGCGACTGAAGGAATGGGCAGCCTCGTTTCTTAAATCTCATAAAATATAGGGGTGCTATGTGCCCCATTACAGCGCTGATGCGCAGACGCGTCGGACACCGACATACGTAATGGCGAAAGGCAGCTGCGCTGCGTGGCGATCACATCTTGATAATATAAGATTCGGCTCATTACTGCGGAAAAGTAAAAAGACCTGCATGCCTCGGAAATATCGGATATCCGGGGCATGCAAGTCTTTGCGTTAAATATGATCGGCGGCACTGCTTTGCCTTGATCATCGAAAATCAAACATTGAAGCGGAAGAGGGTCACATCTCCGTCCTGCATAACATAGTCCTTGCCCTCGCTGCGGACAAGTCCCTTTTCCTTTGCAACGGTCATGCTGCCGCACTCCATCAGCTTATCAAAGGCGATTATCTCGGCGCGGATAAAGCCGCGCTCGAAGTCGGAGTGTATCTTGCCCGCCGCCTGCGGGTAATCGTACCGCGGGTAATGGTCCATGCGCGGACCTCCTGCGGACCGGCAGTGAGAAAGCTGATAAGACCGAGCAGCGAATAGCTTGCCTTAATGAGGCGGTCAAGACCGCTCTCCGCAAGCCCGGAGATCCTCGAGGAACACCGCCTTTTCGTCAGGCTCAAGCACGGCAATCTCCGCCTCTATCTGCGCGCAGATGGGGAGTATTCCCGCACCCTCCTCGGCAGCTCGCGCAGCGAGCTTTACATATCCTGCATTTCCGGACATATCGCTGCCTATCTCATCCTCTGAGATGTTGGCGACGTATATGACGGGCTTCATAGTCAGCAGCGGAACGGTGAGCATTATCTCAGCCTCTTCCTCAGTATATTCGAGCGATCTTGCGGTCTTGCCCTCGTTGAGAGCCTCGGTGACGCGCTCAAGCAGCAGCGCCTCGCGCTCGAGCGACTTGTCGCCCTTCATCATCTTGCGTGCATGAGCTATTCTGCGCTCGAGCACCTCGATATCCGAATAGATAAGCTCCATATTTATGGTGTCGAGGTCACGAATAGGATCGACCGAGCCGTCGACGTGAATAATATCGGTGCTCTCAAAGCAGCGTACAACATGAACAATGGCATCGACCTCGCGGATGTGGGAGAGAAATTTGTTTCCCAGACCCTCACCCTTGGATGCGCCCTTGACAAGCCCCTGCGATGTCGACAAATTCGACAACGGCGGGAGTGTACTTTTCCGGGTGATACATCTCTGCGAGACGGTCGAGGCGCGAGTCGGGTACGGCGACCACGCCGACATTCGGCTCTATGGTGCAGAATGGGTAATTTGCGCTCTCCGCTCCTGCGTTCGTTATTGCGTTAAATAGAGTGCTTTTGCCGACGTTTGGCAGACCTACGATACCGAGTTTCATATATTATACCTTTCTGTACATGCTTCGCGCGGAGTACGATATGTCGCGCGGCGGTTTTCTGTTAATATCTATATAATTATAATACATTTGCACGAAATAATCAAGTGATATTTGAGGGTATGTATGTAACATACGATTAACAATTAAGTTACATTTTATTAACCACATTGTTCAAAATACTGATATAATGAATATAGTCAAATAAATAACGAAATTAACAAAATAATGTTTGCCGAGTCGAATCTTCGCACGGCAGTCGGGAGAACGGGGCTTTCTCCGGAATCGCGACCGGGCGGAGGTATCGAATCGACGGACGCCGACAAAAAAGAAAGCAAATTTATCAGAGGTGGATGATGATGGGAACAAAGATTCTTGTAATTGACGACGACGTTAATATCTGTGACATGCTCAAGCTGTATCTTGAGAATGACGGATATGAGGTCAAGACCGCAAATGACGGCGCTGACGGAGTCAGCTGCTTTTAAGATGTACGAGCCGGATCTTGTTCTGCTCGACATTATGATGCCTAAGAAGGACGGCTGGCAGGTATGCCGCGAGATTCGCGAGGTCTCCTCTAAGCCGATCATTATGATAACGGCAAAGGGCGAGGTTTTCGACAAGGTGCTCGGTCTCGAGCTCGGTGCGGACGATTTTATTGTCAAGCCCTTTTGAGATGAAGGAGCTCTCCGCGAGGATCAAGGCGGTGCTCCGCCGCTACTCGGCTCACGACAATCAGCGCGATGACGGCATTGTCAAGTTCGATAATATCGAGATCAGCCTTGACAAGTATGAGCTCAAGCTCAAGGGCAAGAGCGTTGATATTCCCCCGAAAGAGCTTGTACTGCTCTACTTCCTCGCTTCCAACTACAACCGCGTGTTCACGCGCGATCAGCTGCTCGACAAGGTATGGGGCTTTGACTATCTCGGCGACTCGAGAACGGTCGACGTTCACGTCAAGCGGTCTGCGTGAGAAGCTCGAGGGCGTGTCCGACAAGTGGGTGCTCAAGACTGTATGGGGCGTAGGGATATAAGTTCGGACTTCTTCAGTAATTATGCGTGTACCGCGCAGGGCGGTCAGCTATCCGAAAAGGGGATGCTAAAAGGTCCGAACATTTTTCTATCCCCGGTGATTAAAGCGGGCTGTTAAAAACGAGTTTTTAACAGCCCTTTTTAGCTGTCGTGCCGGTCGTGAAAAAGCGCAGTTATCGGCGAGTGCCGATGCGAGCGCATCGCATGCACCGCAGGAAAGGGTCCCGCTGCGGCGGGTTATGGTATATAAATGTATAAGAGCTTGTTTTTCGCGGTATCTGACCGCCTTTCTGCTGATAATCGTCGTAGCCTTTTCGATAATTATCGGCGTTGTCGGCGTCATGATGACCGACTATTCAAACGAGGTAAACAGCAGCATGCTTTCGCGCACGGCGGCATCTATAGGCAGAACGGTCGAAGCGAAATACGCAGCATCTACGACCGAGAATTATAATCGCTTTTGTATACTACAAGCGCAGCGAGCTGCAGACGGCGGTGGATGCTATGTCCGATGCGGACAGCGGCGTTATAATCTTTTGTTACCGATGCTAAGGGAAATGTTCTCCTTTCCGGCAACGAGCAGGAGGTCTCGCTCTCCGAGCAGATAGCTCCGGAGCTGCTCCCCGTCACTATATGACGATGGATCGGCGGGAGACTCCGGCGGCGCTGCGGGTGATGAGGCGGGCAATGCAGGCAGCTCTGCCGATAGTTCGACAGGCGGCTCTGCCGCTACGGCGGCAAACGTGGCGCTTCGGCTCGATTCCTCCGACCTCGGCGGTGTACTGGCGACCCAGTACAGCATCAGCGCGGTCGCTATAAGCGGAAGAGACGGCGAGACTGTCGGCGCAGCCTATGCTATCGCGGCAGCCGATACCATGAAGATATTTATCAGCACGATGGTCAAAACGCTCATCACCGAGTGTTTGTGGGTGCTGCTGGCAGCGCTTATCGCCGTATACTTTATCAGCGAACGCATAACCAGCCCGCTCAAGAAGATGAGCATGGCTGCCAAATCATTTGCCGCAGGGCAGTTTGATGTTCGTGTGCCTGTTATCGGTCACAGTGAGGTAGCCGACCTTGCAACTGCATTCAATAATATGGCAAGCTCGCTCGCAAAGACCGAGGAGACGCGCCGAGTATTCCTTGCCAACGTCTCGCACGACCTGCGTACCCCGATGACCACCATCGGCGGCTTTATCGACGGCATTCTCGACGGAGCCATTCCGCCGGAAAAATACGAGCATTATCTCGGCATTATCGCGAGCGAGGTGCGTCGCCTGTCCCGCCTTTGTCAACTCGCTGCTTGAGATAACGCGTATTCAGGCGGGCGAGCGTAAGTTTAATATGGAGTCGTTCGACATTGCCGAAATGGCACGTGAAATACTCATATCTAACGAGCAGCGCATAGAAAAGAAGCATCTCGATGTTTCGTTTGAATGCGATAACGACCGTATGTTTGTCTATGCCGACCGTGACGCCATCTATCAGATACTGTATAACCTCTGCGATAATGCGGTCAAATTCTCGCGTGATGGCGGAGCGTATAAGATATCGATAATCGCCAAGGCGGGCAAGGTCTATACCTCGGTCTACAACGAGGGGCAGGGTATTGCGGACGACGATATCGATTACGTTTTCGACCGCTTCTACAAGAGCGACAAGAGCCGCGGACTTGACAAGACCGGTACGGGACTCGGTCTTTACATAGCCAAGACCATTATCGACGCGCACCACGAGGAGATATGGGTCCGCAGTGTTTACGGAAGTTTTGCGAGTTTGTATTTACGCTTCCGCAGACGCACGATCCGCGCGGCGACGAGCTTGTTCCGACTGCGCCGCTTAAATAAAATTTGTCAAAAAATCAAAACAAAGGACTTTACAAAGAAGTTCAAAGCATTAATAAAAAGATTCAGCCGACGTTCAAATGTGGGTGTTATACTACTATACATCTAATGGGAGGCTTTGATGCTGTGCTTTTTCGGCTGAGAGGGTACCTGCGTTCTGCCGCACCATGTGAACCGAATTATTAACGAAGAGGATTGTGAGGCAGGATAATATGGCAAAGTTCAGAGCAAATTCGACCGCCTGCCGCGAGCGCGAGGCTGTGTGCTTCGGCGGCTTAGCAAGCCCTCACTTCTCGATATACAAGCGCGAGCTCGCGAGGAAGGAGCGCAGCCGCAGCCGCAAGGCGCTAACGGTTGCACTTGCCTTAGCGACCGCCGCACTCTTCTCGGCTTGCGTCGGCTGTGTGGTATACCTGCTGCGCGACTCGGGAACGGTCGGCTCTCTCTCGGGAACCGTACTCGGTATGGGCGGAGAAAGCGAGAGCGGTGCCGATTCGGTCGGCGAAATGCTCGTTCGCGCACGCGAAACGGCGAAAAAGGAAAGAACCGCCTCCGGTGACGAGGTGAGCGAGGGCACATCCGAGCTGCGGATAGAGGGGCTGACGGGAATTGATTTCGTCACAGTTACCTCCGCGTGGTCGAAGATATATAATATCCCGCGCGGTATCGCGGTACAGCAGGTCGATGTCTGCAGTCAGACCGGCGGCGTTCAAATGGAGGTCGGAGATGTCGTTACCTCGATAAACGGTACAAGTGTTTTCGGGATCAACGAAGCATATACGGTTCTCTCGGGGATTAAGGACAGCGGCGAGTGCCGTGCCGAGATGACCTTTTATAGGAACGGGCAGAGCTATCTGGCAGTATTCGTTTTAAAGTGATTTTGTTTTAAGCAGGGTATAGAAAGACTGCTGCGTTGTAATTTCTGTTTGATCGATGGGCTTTAAACGCCTGATATTTAAATCCCGATAAGAGATAAAAATGTGCCGCAGGCAGTTGCTTGCAGCACATTTTTTGCTTTTTCTATCCGGGAAATACAGTCATACAGCCGCCTCGCGAAGCTCGCGTACCGCCTCGGCTATATCGGGCTTGCCGAAAATCGCAGAGCCGGCGACGACCACGTTTACGCCCGCATCGACCGCCTGCTTTATGTTGTCGCGATTTATGCCTCCGTCTATCTCTATGTCGTAGTCAAGTCCGAGCTCCGAACGCAGACGGACAAGCTCGCGCACGTGCTCGAGGGTATCCGGCATAAACTTCTGACCGCCGAAGCGCGGTTCGACGCTCATGACCAGTACCATGTCGAGCACAGAAAGATACGGTAGGATAGTCTCGGTCGGTGTCGCGGGCTTTATCGAAATGCAGCATCTGACTCCCGCATCGCGTATCGCGCGCAGCGCCGCAGCGGGATCGTCGGTTGCCTCGACGTGTATCGTTATGATATCCGCACCGGCTTTTTATAAATTGCGGTATATAACGGATGGGATCGGTTATCATGAGGTGAACATCGAATACAAGACCGGAGGCGCCCCTCAGAGAGGAGATGACACAGGGTCCGAAGCTGATGTTCGGCACGAAAAACTCCGTCCATAACGTCGAGATGCAGATATTCAACGCCTGCCTCCTCGGCGCGGCGGACATCATCTCCGAGATGCGAAAAGTCGCAGGAGAGTGCGGAGGGTGATAGAATCAGCTGCTTGTTCATGGCTTTGACTTATCGCCGCCGCAGCGCGGCGGTGTCCTTTCTTATGTTTGTTGCATTATGACGCTGCTTTGCGGCAGCGAGAAATAATATCGTATGAGTGACTCATTTCAGTGTCGGCTTGCTCGAGGCTTGCGGCACTGTATTGCACGGTACGGGTGTTTTTTTGCCGTGTGCCGAACTATCTGCCTATATCGGCGTGTCTGAGCATCGTCACCAAAAACGGCGGGAGGCATACATTGATAAAGGCGGCACGGAAATCTCCGCATCCTACCGCGAGGCAACGGACGGTGAAAGTGCGGGATGTCGGAATGTCGCTATGCCCGCGGTGGTGCCTCATATATACCGTCTCCGTTGAGCCGAGGCTCGACGGGGACGGACTTTTTTGCGTGAGAATAGCCTTGCCGATTTGCACGGCTCGTGCTGCCGAGAATATTGCAGTTGCTCCGGTGCGGCGGTCGGCAGCTGCCCGCGGAGTATTTTTGTCTTGCAGAGTGTTTTGCCTTTACAAATTATTTTGCATGACGGCGCTGCGACCTTGGCGGCAGATTTTTGCTTATTGCCGGCTCGGATAGATGAGCGCAACAGCGTGGCATGCCATGCCTTCACCGCTTCCGGTAAAGCCAAGCCCCTCCTCGGTAGTCGCTTTTATCGAAATACTCGCGCGGGATACCGAGCGCCTCGGAGAGACGGTCACGCATAGCGGAGGTGTGCGGCGCTATTTTCGGCTTCTGAGCGAGCAGGGTAATATCGATATTACCTATGGCATACCCCGCCTCACGCAGCAACTGTGCAACCTCTGAGGCAAGGGTAATGCTGTCCGCTCCCTTGTATTTTTCGCTTGTGTCTGGAAAATGGCTGCCGATATCGCCGAGGGTGCCGCCGCCCCGAGCAGTGCATCCATTACCGCGTGCGTCAGCACATCGGCATCCGAATGCCCGAGCAGTCCGAGCGTGTAGTCTATCTTCACACCGCCGAGTATCAGCTCTCTGTCCTCGGTCAGTCGGTGAACGTCGTAGCCGTGACCTATGCGCGGAATAATATATTCTTTCATCTGTTCTTCTCCGATGCTGTATTTTGATGTTTTATATCAGATTTATTATCTGCCGCTTCGAACAAGCCGTGAGATGCGGTAGGAGGCACATTTCATCGCTGCCGTCAATATAAGCGCGGCGGCACGGTCAATGCAAGCGAGGATTCATGTCCGACAGGCATTAGACGTGATAACGCCATATGTCTCAGGTGTGCGAGTCTGCAGCACGTGCGGTGAGATTGCGTGCGGTGAGCAGCGCTCTTGCTATGACGAGATCCTCCGGTGTGGTTATCTTCAAGTTTGTCTTGCCGCAGTCTATCATCTTGACCGGGAATCCGGCATGCTCGGCGACCGAGCAATCGTCCGTTGCCTCAAAGCCGTCGCGCTCGGCGGTGTAGGCAGAGGCGAGATATAGGCTTGTCTTAAAGCACTGAGGAGTCTGCGCGCGCATCAGAGCGTTTCGGTCGACCGTTTCGGTGACAAAACCGCGCCCGTCGCAGCGCTTGACCGTGTCGGTCATCTTCTCGGCGGCTGCCGCCGCACCGTATATGCATGCTTGCCGCAGCACCTCGGTTATCTCATTGGGGGTTATAAGGCATCTCGCGCCGTCGTGTATCGCTACGTATTCGGAGCTGTACGAGAGCACCTTTGTGCCGAGCATGACCGATTCCTGCCGTGTTGCTCCTCCGCTCACGACCTGCCGCAGCTTCGACAGCCCATATGCCCGCTTAAAGTCGGTATATGTCCCGAGCTCGTCCTCTTTAGCGACAACTATTATCTCCTTTATCGCCTCGCATGCCTGGAATGCGAGCAGGGTATGAACTATTACCGGTTTGCCGCACCAGCTCGGTCATTTGCTTTGTGCGTGTGCTGCCCATGCGTGTGCCAGAGCCTGCCGCGACTATTATCGCGGAGCAGAAATGCTCCTCCGGTCGCGGAACTCCTCCCGCCGCGCGGACCGCATTTGCCAACTTTTCCGTTTTTGTCTTCATTTTGCTTATCTGCCGCGCTTACGGCGGCTTCCTTTTCTATTTTTTCTTTTTTCGTTTTATTGTTTTTTGTCGGTCGAATTCTTCAAGGTATCTTATTTCCCACATTCTCTGCAGCTTTCGATTTGTTGCATTTCTGCGGTTTCGTTTATCGGTGCGCAGTACGTGTCGCTCTCTTCCGTTTGAGTGCCTGCACTGTCGGAGTTATGAAGCATTCTCTCGAATACTATACGAATTATACCATATTTTTTATTCCGTGCACAAGTAAGCGGCAAATTTTCATCGGCATACATATAAAATTTTGCGTTACATGTGCGGTCGAGCTCCGCTTTTTGCGCAAAGAGGTTCACATGCAGCGCTTTTTGTGGTAAAATAAGCAGACGGGGACGAGCTGCATAATTCGCCGCACATCCCCGACCGAAATAAGAAAGGCAGATCTATATGGATAAAAAATAATACCTCCCGCAGTCTTATTTTCGGCGCGGGCGACTATACCGGTGTGCCGCAGATCGGCTCGCTTGCTTCGAACAGTCTTGTTATTGCAGCGGACGGCGGATACAAATATCTCGATTCGCTCGGTATCGCGCCGGATATTTATATCGGCGATTACGATTCCTCCGAGTGCCCGGAGGGAGTGGATGCGGTGCGGCTGCCGGTGGAAAAGGATGATACCGACATGCTCGCAGCCGTCAGGCTTGCGCTCGGCCGCGGCTGCCGTGAGATACATATGTTCGGCGGTACCGGCGGCAGACTTGATCACACGCTTGCCAATATTCAGACTTTGCATTTTGTCACCGGGCGCGGCGGATGCGGCTATTTATACGGCAGCGGCTGCGCAATGACCGTGCTTTTCCGGTGAGACAGTTCGGATTCCGTCACGGAAGAGCGGGGATGTATCGCTGTTTGCGCTCGATTCGACTGTGCACGGTGTGACGATACGGGGATTGAAATATACGCTCGAGGACGGCGATATTACCCCCGATTTTCCGATAGGGGTCAGCAATTCTTATATCGGGAAGAGAGCCGAGATAACGGTCAAGCAGGGCTGTGCGCTGCTATATTTTGACTGCGATACCGCTCTGCCTCTCGAGAGGCAGAGACTTTTATAATTCATATTATTGCTTGAACGGCATAGACTTTCATAATCTGTTTTGGATTCATATCAGTAAAAGAATATTTACACATGACAGCCCGAGACTTATGCGGCAAATATCGACTCGGTGGTGCACGTGTCTGTTTTGGGCTTACAAAGCGTAAAAAGGGGCTGTTAAAAAACTCGCTTTTTAACAGCCCCGTATTTGCCGTAAACAGCAGTCTGACAAGAAGCTGAGCTTGACATCGTCTATATTCGACAGATAGTCTCAATAATCGACTTTTACGGGTAATATATAACCGACAGCTCGGTATATCCGATTGCTGCCGTTGTCAGAGGTATTTATCCATTGCGGTTTTGACGGCTGATACGACCTCGCTGATTATCCGTTGCTGCTTTGTGCTTGAGTTCTCAAGCAGCTCGGCGATCTGCCTGCCCGGAAGTTCGGCATCACGCCCGCTGTCGCCGAATATTATGCTGTCGGTCGATACTTCGAGTATCTGCGACAGCTCTATCAGTACCGGCAGGCTCAGCTTGGTGTTTCCCGTTTCGATGTGACTCATGTGTGTAGTGGATATCCCTATCCGCTCTGCAAGCGATTCCTGCGACATCCTTTTGGCTTTGCGAAATTTGCGTATATTCTGACCGATCAGATAATAATCCGGCATATTATCCTCCATAGTTAAATTATACTTGCATTATATAGGCGTTTGTGTTAAAATTACATAAACTATGTAGGCTAAAATATATGCACACAATTAAAGATGACGTATCGTACCGGATACTGTTCTGTATATACAGTATATTTTTTGCGGAGGGGGGCTGTTCGGTGCATACTTATTTTTATGTCGAATCACGCCGCGAGGTCATCAGGTGCCCTATCGCAAAGCGGATCAAGGAGGTCAAACAGCCGCACGGCGGTTATCTGCGCCCGCGTGACCTTGAGACCATCGTTCTCGGAGGCGGTCTTGAGGAGCTTGGAGGCGGAGAAAACGCACCGAAGAGCTTGTCGCCGCGGCGGTGGACCACCTCGGCAGATTTGTGTCCGGAGATAAGGCTGTGGATTCCTTTCTGCCGTCAATGCTGTGTGCGCGTGCGCTCGGAAACGAGAGACGCGCTTCTTTTTGATGAACGGCATACGCGGACTCGACGATGTATCCATAGAAAACGCACTGCTGCTCAGCGGACTCGGTGAGTGCCGTGCCCCGCGCGACGGTGCGTGTGAGTGTGAGACCGAGAACGCATGGAAGCCCAACGCGGTAACTGTAGCTAATGCGCGGATAATGACGAGACGCACACAGCGCATGCTCTCGGATTTCGGAGGGCGGGTGCTTGATTGCTTTACCTTTGACGGCGGATATACAGAGACCGTGTGCGGAGGGACAGGCGATCTTACAACGCCTGATACACTGTGGCTGCTTGCCGAGTCGGCAGCGCCTATCAGTACCGCTCAGACACTGAGATTGCTTATGTGCTGGAGAATGGGAGTGCATTCGCACCATGACAGACTGCGCAGGATAGAATATCTTGCGCTGTTCAACGCGCGAAAAAAATACCGTTTCCCGTGTGCATGTCGCCTCTATTCCTCAGACGGTCGCATCCGAGGTCGACAGATATGTTATAGGCTATTGATGTTATCTCGAGAGACAAGCCGGTATTGCTTTCATATTTATAAAACAAAGGCAGCGAATGAAATTGCTTCATTCGCTGTCGATTTTTTAGAATGTTACACGCAGCACGGGTACATTTATAGCGGAAAAGTATAAAATGTTGCCTTGCGTTATCATTCCGCGTCAAATACCATCTTGGCTATCTTCCAACCGTTTGCACTGCCGCTCGTATTTACGAAATACAGCTGCCATGCGCGGACATGCTCTTCTGTATCCTGCTCGGAGTTAGACGAATAGAACGAGAGGTCAAAGTCTATCTTGCAGGGAGAAAGCATTGTCGCCCCATGACTGATAATCATAGGTCTTGATCTGCTTGTTGTGGATGGTGCATCTGCCGGTCCATGCGAGCGAGCTGTAAACCGTAGACAGATAGCTGTAACAACGCTGCCGGGCTGTATGTAGGGCAGGATAAAGGTTCTGATAGTTTGCGGCTATGCGTGAAGCGCCGTCGGTATAGTACTTGATATAGCCGTCGACGAATTTCGTAACGTACTGTTCATGCTCGGTCTTGAGCTGTGCGGAGGGCTCCTTTGCATAGGTGAACGAGCTGTCCTCGCACTCGACGGTAAGCTTCGTGCCCGCAGCGTCGGTGATAGTTACCTCGGGCAGGGAATAGAGCCCGGAGACCTCGTAGAGCGTGGTCGTTTTTCGGATTTGTAATGTACTCTTGCTTATAGCGTCGATCTCCTGACATACCGATTTGCGGCTGACAAGCTGCGCGTCGGTGAGCTTTATACCGTTTACGGTCACGCTGCCGCCGTCCGGCACGTTTATTTTTGCCGTTATAAGCTCATCTGCGGGAGTGTCGAACACAAAGTCGGTGTGCGTTTCATTCTCGCTGACGAGTGTGAGTGCGGCTCCTTTAGCCGTCTTTGCGGATGGGGTGATATCGGATACAAGTCCGGGGAAAACGTATTTTACGAATTTAGGCTGTTCCTTAGCTGCCGCATTCCACTCGGACAGTCCGCTCAGCTCTATCTTCTCGTCGGAGATATACTTTGTATCTGCAAGAATATCGCCGAGGTATACCGACGTACCGTCAGGTACGGTCGCGGTAACGGTGTGCAGCGAGCTGTCGGGCAGCGAATATGAGAGCGTGCGCACACCGTCTGCCTTGGCGTCAGAGAGCACCGTAAGCTCGGTGCCGTTGTACTTGACTATCGGGAGAAATCCGTCGTAGCCCTCGCCGACCTCATATAGGTCGCACAGTGGCATTTTTTCGGATCCTCGAACTCCGCGCACGGTCCGGCATATTTTTTCGGAGCCGTGGTTGTACGAGCCGTTCAGTGTGCTGCCGGCGAGAGTAAGCGTCGAGCCGCCCGGTACCTTGATATAAAAGCTGTCATAGTGCATGTCCGAAAAATCGCCGGTGTACTCGAGCTTTCCGTCGCTCCATTCATCAAAGCCGAAAAAGCTGTGTCCTGTCTTTTCAAACGAGACGCGCGCGATCTCACGATCGCCTATCATAACGGTGTACACCGGAGTATCGTCCGTGTACTCGCCGACGCGCTTTGTAAGGATATAGTCGTCGCCGAGCGCAGGCATTATCAGACTGCTCACCGTTTGTTCGGCCGAGAGGAACTTTCCGCAGTCGTTCGGGAGGTTGTCGGCTATCAGTACCGCAAGCCGGTCGAGGTTGTATTCCTCCTTAAAATTATCGAGCACCGTTTCGATGCGCGATGCTTCATATTCGCTCATATAGCGTGCAAACACGAAGCCGCCCGCTGTAATCAGCAGGACGAGAACAAGTGATACTATAAGAAATATGCGCCAGAACAGCGGCATACGCTTCTTTTCCGGATTTTTTCACATTCATACCGTCGCTTCCGCCGTGCGAAAGCTGCCTTTCTCATTATTCATAGGAATCTGATCCGATTCTATATACAGAGGATATTGCCGCAGCATCGGCAGCAGAACTGCGTCCGCCGTCGGGTGATTATTTTACAAGGAAGGAGGTCGGAAGCTCACGTTCTCCTATCACCGATGCGCTGACATTGAGAAATTCGCCGTTGTACAGCAGTAGTGATGAGGAGCCGCCGTCGAGATTTGAGCCGTTGACCGCGCAGTACTCTATCAGCAGATCGGTAAGATCATCGTAGGTCGCGCCGAGACTGCCGAGGCTTCTGCCGTTGATAACGACAAAGAGAACACTTCCGTCTGCCGTCTGACCTATGGCGGTCCGTGGATTCATTCCGCCGCCGAGCGAGCCGCGTACATTGCAGGGCTTGCCGTTTACGACGAGCGTCGGACCGAAGCAGCAGGCATATTTTATGCCGAGCGAAAGCGCGGTGCTTCCGGTCATGCTTCCGACGTGGGAGAATGCCGTCTCCGTCAAAGCCGATAACATTGTAGGCGGTATTGGCATTGCCCCATATAAGCTCGCCGTCGTTTATAACAAGACCGTCCGGTATTCCTCCGGTACCGCTGCCGTTCGGATCGTAAAAGCCACCGGCATTGATGCCGCCTATCGCGCCGTACTTCGCCGCCATCTGACGCAGCGTAAGTCCTACCGATGATTCGCCGTAGCTGTCGGGAATGCCGAGAAATACGCGCTTAGGGTCGGAGATCTTCATGATAACTCGCGTTGAAGCTCTCCTTTTTGATCTCGATTATCTCGATGCCGTCACCCGGGGTCTCGGGCTCTGCGTTTGCGGGCACATCGCCTGATTCTGTGTCCTGACTGCCGTCGGTCTCGGGCTTTTTGCCTATGTTGATAAGCGACGAGTCGGTGGTCTCTCCGTTTCCTGATGCCGACTGCTCCTGCGCCGCGAGTATGGCATTTACCTCGTCGCTCGGCAGGAATATATTCGCAAGGAAGCCTGCCGCGCTTGTTTTCCTTGACCGACAGCACAAACAGCCGCTTTGCACTCGGAGAGGGTCCCTTAACAAGCACAAATATTACGGTCAGGATGAGATATACGGCAATGATCACAGCCGCAAGCAACGATGCGAGCACACGTCTTATCACGCAGCCCGGGGTGAGCTTTTTTTTCTTCGGCTCTGCCGTGCGCCTGCCGCGCTTGCTCTTGCTGCGCCTGCCGTGACCGGTGCTCAGCTCGGCATCTCTGTGGAGAGCCGAGAGAGAACGAACGGCTTTCGGCGATGCAGGCTCTGCGGGAGCTATGCTGCCCTCGGTCGGCTCTGCATCATCTGCATAGGCGTCGGATGCATCGTCCGATATGTTATTATCGACATACAGATCATCTGCGGTGTTATTTGCGTCGATGCCCGCTTCGGGATACTCAGACAACTCGTCGGATTGCTCGGCAGCAGCGTTATCCGGATACTCGTTATCGGTGTTATTCGGCTCGTCGGCATACCCGGCAGAGCTATTCTCAGCCGTTGAAACAGAATCATCCGTCGCAGCGTTTTCGATTCTGCTGCCCTCCGACTCCGGAGCTTCACTGTCCGAGCGGCGGTCGGTATCGTCGTTTGCTTCGCCGCCGTTTATCGCAGAGAGCATGGGGGAGAAGCTGATATCTTCGTTATCGGGCGACTCCCCGCCGAACATATCACTGTCAAAGAAATTATCTTCCATAATAGCCTTCCTGAATCTTAGGTTTTATGTTCATTATAATAAGACATTTCAGTATACCATAAAAAATGATATAATTCAAGAGAAAAAAGTTGCCGGACTGCAAAACGAATCTTACAGTCCGGTTAGGAGATCGATTATTCTGCCTCGCTTTCGGCATTTTCATTTCCAGCATCGCTCTTGTAGTACGGGTCGATCATTATTTCCTTTATCTTCGGATATGCTGCATAGATCATTATATACCACACGGCGCCGACCGTTATTACGAGCGGCAGCGTTATGCCGAGCGGCATAAACAGTCCTATCAGCAGATAGTTCAGCAAAATGATCACAGCCGCGCCGAGCAGTGCCGGGATGTTGCGCTTTGCACCTATCACGGCGAATATAAGCGCGTTCTTGAACAACTTGAATGTGCTTAGCTCAAAGGTGACGAGCATAGTATAGAGGTACGGGCGCATAAGGAGGTAGAGTATCGCAAGCACGATATTTCCCCACATGACGATGCCGGAGGTGAACAGGCTGCCGTTGAGATATGCGAATACGATGTTGTATGTGAGCAGTGCTGTGAAGGCACAGTCTATTATGCCGAGAATGATCGACTGGCTCAGATTTCTCTTGATTACGTACCTTATATCCGAGAAAAAGAATATCGGCTCGCCTCGCAGCAGGTTACGGAAGATGTAGGTCGCCGCGGTGGTTATGGGTCCGAGTGTCAGCGCGAGCAGCAGCGCGAGCAGCATCATGACCGTTGTTGCCGTCGTCGTTACCGACAGCGTGCCCTGAATGCCGTGAACACCGTACAGCGCCGCAAATGCAGGCGAGCTCTCACCATGCAGAAACACGCCGTGCAGCACCGGAAACAGCTGCGAGGTGGGGGCGGTGGAGGTATAGTTGAGATTTCCCGTCATCGCATAGAGAAAGAAGAATATTGGAAAATTGCCGATGATGAGCAGCAGATTTACCCTGAATATATCGTGCAGATGCAGCTTGAAATACGAAAAGAAGCCGGTAAAGTTCTTGGGTATATCAATATTCTTGGCTACGCCCTTGCCTTCCTTTTGCGTATCAAACAGCTTTTTCAGCTTGTCATGGTATTTTGACATTCCTATGACCGTTGCCCCGCAGGGGGCTTTCCTTTCTCGTGTCTTGTTGTATTTATACCGTATGCCTCGGCGGTGCTTATGCCGCATTCGGCGCTTTACGAAAAACGTCTGTCCGGCTTGCCTGAACCGGCTTTATGTGCCGAGCATCAGTGTGAGTACTATTCTTGCGAGACCGAGCAGAAACATGCTCAGTGCCGCAGAGCAGAGCACATATGTGCAACGGCGGACCTCAGGCATGGTAAACAGGACGCGCGCGTTCGCGGGAGCGCGATGCAGTAGAGTGATGCCGAGATATGCGCAGTGCGCGCCGACCCTGCCGACCTCCTCCGCGAGGAGTATGCACAACAGCGCGCGCAGCAGATACGGGATATCGGGTGAGGCGGTCGCCGCACAAACAGCACCCATGCAGAACGAAAATGCCGCGACAGCCGCGCCGGATACCGGCGGCGAATAAACGGTAAAGCCGAATAGGTACGAAAAGAGACACAGCAGCACCGGAATGAGACACGCGGTGAGCGCTGTGGCGATACATATGCCTATTCCGTCGGTCGCGGCGGGCAGTGCAACGCATTTCGTCGCAAAACGCTGCGCCGAAAGCGACAGCGAATGAAGTCCGCCGGTGCATGAGCAGGATATCACCCCTGCCGCAAAGGCGGAGGCGAGTATCGCCGCAAATATCAGCCTTGTTCTCTTGTATCTTTTCAGCTCACTCCACATTGTTTGTCCGCATCCTCGGCATGAATATTCGGCAGTATGGCTCACAATTGCGATCCATATCGTCCGCTGCTAATATATTCTTCTGCCTCTGCGGTTATTCCGACGAAGTCGTTTACCGCCGGCGCAGCCGATGAGCTATTTGACCTCCGATACCGTATGCTGCGGGATCGCTTTGCCGTCTGCTCGGAGCTGCGGCGCGGAGCTTTACTTTTCTGAATTTTACTTTCCGAGCTCGTATGCGCGGTCGGTGCACGCCCTCATCGCCTCGGCAATTATCTCCGGCATGCCTCGCTTTATCAGTGTCTGTACCGCAGGCTCGGTCGTTCCGCCCGGTGTCTGTACCGCATCGAGCAGCTGCTCTGCGGTAAGGTCGGAGTGCATCATAAGCTCTGCAGAGCCGATAACTGTGCGGCAAACGATGTTGCGCAACTGGTGCTCGTCAGCCTCGATGCCCTGCTCGCGGGCTGCGTCGATTATCGACTTTATAAACAGATAAACATACGCGGGAGAGCTGCCGGTGACGCTGATGATCTCGTTCATCTTGTCCTCGGGCAGAATGATTATCTCGCCCATGCGAGAAAAGATTCGACAGATGAGCCTGAAGTCTGCCTCGCTGACCGAGCTGTTTCTCGTCACTGCGGTAGCGCCCTTGCCTATGCGCAGCGGCGCATTGGGCATAACGCGTATGACAGGTACTTCTTTTTGCCGAGACCGCTGCATACCGTCTCGGTCTTGATGCCTGCCGCGATGGAAACGAAGCATTTCCCGTCGAGCTGTGCCGTGCCGAGCTCGGATAGCAGCTCGGGAAATGACTGAGGCTGTGTTGCGAGAACGATGATATCTGCCTGCTCAGCCGCGTTGACCGCGGAGGAGGCAACGGTGTAGCCCTGTGTCTTGAACGGCGCTGTCTTTACGGGGTGGCGGTCGAACAGAATAACGTCGCTGTGTGATATGCCGTCCTCGGCGACACCGCCGATGATGGCGCTTGCCATATTTCCCACGCCGATAAAGGCTATCTTAACTTTTTTCATGTCGAAATCCCTTTCTTTTGCCCATCTGCGGAGATAATCCGCATGGGTATATCGGATCGTTTTGTATTGCCGGAATAGCGAAAGAGCAGGGCGATCCTACGGAATCTTTGCCGTATCTGCGGCAGCTTTATTGTCAATCATTATACCACCGCGCGGCGTGCATTTCTAACATTATATGTAACATTTTTTTTTCGCGGCGGTGCTTTTTCACGCGATATTGCCGCCTCCGCAGTACGGTCGGTGCCGCTGCGCCGTGCACGGAGGAATTGCCGCGTATTCATATTATTTGTGTTGATTTTCGGATGGAAATATTGTATAATTTAATGATTTATAGAGAATGGGATAATTCCCGACCTCCGAAAGGATCAGATATTGCGGCGGTCCGTCGCAGTGAAATAAAAAGCAAAGGAATTAAGTATGAACTCAGAGCATCTCAGCCATATTCGTAATTTTTTCGATAATAGCGCATATAGACCACGGCAAGAGCACGCTCGCCGATCGTCTGCTCGAGGCTAAGGGCGCGGTCAGCACGCGGGAGATGGAGGATCAGCTGCTCGATAATATGGATCTTGAGCGCGAGCGCGGAATAACCATAAAGGCACGCGCGGTCAGCCTGCATTACACCGCGGAGGACGGAGAGAAATATCTCTTCAATCTTATCGACACTCCCGGTCATGTTGACTTCGGATACGAAGTGTCGCGCGCACTCAACGCCTGCGAGGGTGCGCTGCTCGTTGTTGACGCGACGCAGGGCATCGAGGCGCAGACGATGGCTAATGCATATCTCGCGGTAGACAACGATCTCGAAATAGTTCCCGTCATCAACAAGATAGATCTGCCGTCCGCCGACGTTGAACGGGTGCGCGAGGAGATAGAGGATGTTATCGGCATTCCCGCAGAGGACTGTCCCGCAGTCTCCGCAAAGAACGGGCTCAATATCGAGCAGGTGCTGAAGAAGGTCGTTACCGATATCCCCGCACCGTCGGGCGACAGCACCGCACCGCTCTCAAGGCGCTTATATTCGACTCGTATTACGATTCATATCTCGGTGTCGTTGTTTATGTCCGCGTATTCGACGGTTCTGTAAAGGCGGGCGACCGCATACGCATGATGAGTACCGGCAGCGAGTTTGAGGTCGTTTCGGTCGGAATGATGTCGCCGTTCGGACTCGACGAGCGGCCGAGCCTCGAGGCGGGAGACGTCGGATATCTCACCGCTTCGATAAAGACAGTCAGCGAGACGCGCGTCGGGGATACGGTAACACTCGCCGAGGGCGGCACATCCGAGCCTCTTCCGGGCTTCAAGCGCGCGCTGCCGATGGTCTATTCGGGTATCTATCCCGCAGACGGAGCGCGTTACGGCGATTTGAGAGAGGCTATCGAAAAGCTGCAGCTCAACGATGCTGCGCTGTCCTTTGAGCCCGAGACCTCCGCTGCGCTCGGCTTCGGCTTCCGCTGCGGCTTTCTCGGACTGCTGCATATGGAGATAATCCAGCAGCGGCTCGAGCGCGAGTTCAATCTCGACCTTATTACCACTGCACCGAGCGTTATCTATAAGATAGACAAGCGCGGCGGGGAGACCGTTTACATCGACAACCCGTCAAATTACCCGTCCGGCGACGAGATAGAGGTGGCGAGCGAGCCGATGGTGCGTGCGAGCATCATTACCCCCACCGATTATGTCGGCGGAATAATGGAGCTGTGTCAGGATAGGCGCGGTATCTATAAGGATATGACATATCTCGACGGAAAGCGCGCCGAGCTGCATTACGAGCTTCCGCTCAACGAGATAGTGTACGACTTTTTCGATGCGCTCAAGAGCCGCAGCAAGGGCTACGCTTCACTTGATTATGAATTTGACGGCTATAAGCCGAGCAAGCTCGTCAAGCTTGATATCCTGCTCAACGGTGAGATAGTCGACGCGCTGTCATTCATCGTTCATGAGGAGAAGGCATATGCCCGCGCAAGAAAGATCGCCGAGCGGCTCAAGGAGAACATTCCGCGTCAGCTGTTTGAGATACCGATACAGGCAGCCATCGGCGGTAAGATAATCGCCCGCGAGACGGTCAAGGCACTGCGTAAGGACGTTCTTGCAAAGTGCTACGGAGGCGATATCACGAGAAAGAAGAAGCTGCTCGAGAAGCAGAAGGAAGGCAAAAAGAAGATGCGCCAGCTCGGCTCGGTCAGGTCACGCCCGGAGGCGTTCATGGCGGTATTGAAAATGGACGAGGAATGATCTCGCCCGCGAAAAAAGGATGTGACAGTATGGATAACAAAATAGGTCTTTATCTCCATATCCCGTTCTGTATGAGCAAGTGCGCTTACTGCGACTTTTATTCGAATGCGGGCGAGTCGGATTATGAGAGATTTGTCAATGCTATGGCACTGCATATGGAGGATTACGCTCCGTCTCTGCGCGGCAGAGAGATAGACAGCGTTTATATCGGCGGCGGAACGCCCACCGTCCTGCCTACAGAGCAGCTGACGACGCTGCTTGACTGCGTGTACGAGAATTTCAGTGTTTCGCGCAGTGCGGAGGTCAGTATGGAGTGCAACCCCGCGACCGCCGATACATCAAAGCTGAAAAAATGCCGCAAGGCAGGGGTGAACCGCCTCTCGATAGGTATTCAGTCCGCATCGGACGCGGAGCTGCATGAGCTTTCGCGCATACATACATGGAATGACGCGGTGGCTTGCTATAATGATGCACGCCGTGCGGGCTTTGATAATATCAACCTTGATATAATGTACGGCATACCGCTTCAAACGCCGGACAGCCTGCGCGATACGCTCGATGCCGTTACCGACCTCGATCCCGAGCATATGTCGCTGTACTGTCTCAAGCTCGAGGACGGAACGCCTATGGCGCGCAATCGCCATAGGCTCGCGCTGCCCGATGACGATACGGTGGCAGATATGTATTTCGACTCGATAGATCTGCTCGCATCGCGCGGCTATGATCAGTATGAGATAAGCAACTTTGCCAGAGAGGGGTACGCCTGCCGGCATAATATCAGATACTGGCAGCCCGGCGAATATCTCGGTCTCGGACCGGGAGCGCACTCATATCTCGGCTCCTGCCGCTTCTCGTTCCGCCGCGATACAGAGCTGTATATAAGTGCGATGGAGCATCCCGAACGCAGCTATAATATTATCGATGAGCGCTATACCATAGGTCAGAACGACCGCATAGGCGAGTATGTTATGCTTCGCCTGCGCACGTCGTACGGTATCGACCTCGGCGAGTTCCGCGAGCTGTTCGGACGCGATTTCGATGCGCTCTACGGCTCTCGCCTCCCGCAGTACGAAAAAGGGCGGATATATGAAGCGCGAGGACGGCAGAGTGTTTCTCACGCCGGAGGGAATGTTCGTCAGCAGCTATATCCTCTCAGACCTGCTCGACTTCGACGGCGATATCGCCGAGGGCGAGGCAAGCGGAAAAGAGCATGATACAAGGTCTTGTGTATTGAAAAGAACTGTCCGAAGATGAGGCTCGGGCAGTTCTTTTTTGCGTAAAATATTAAGTTATGCTTTTTTGATTCCGAATATATCGGATATATCTATCAATTCATCGAAAAGCAGTGACAGCTCCGGGTCGGTGTCCTCGTATATTTCGGACATATATTTCTTTTTGAGTGTGCGGTCGGGTGTGAATGATTCTTCCGAAAAATATACAGAGGTGCAGTCGGGATATCCGAACAAAGTAATGCGGGATGTGAACTCGGCATCGGCATATACTGCGATAGGGTCTCCCGGCAGAAGAGGAGATGCCTTTATGACAGCGCGTCTGAGGTTGTAGTCGGCGTTTTGTATATTGAGAATCAGCTTTCCGCCTTTTTGCGCGTGATAGGATGCAAAAAATATCGTGACAGCTTCCGCAAGTCCCATTACAAACATTACCAATATATCTGATTTACCGAATTCATCAAAATCTCTTCCACCTGTCAGTATAGCAGCAATGAAAATATTGATAAACATAATTGCGGTGGCTGTACCGCATTTTATGAGATGTTTCTTTCTTGCGGCTCTTAGATACATCAGCCTATCTTTACACTTTTCGGGCGGCTCGTCCGTGAAATGACCGATACTTTGCATGATGGCATTGCAGATGAATGATGAATTTGAAATTCCCATAATTGCGATTCTTTTGCCGTTTTCAAGTAATAATGTCAACCTATTAAGCTGTGCATAGGGAAAATCTGATATCCGAGACGGGGATGTTGATACGACCGAAATAATGAAATCTGCCTTCTATGCGTCCGTCGCATATTTTGAGATATGCTTTTCTATTGAATTGTGAAAGTATTAATGAAAGAATGAGAAAAGCAAGTCCGACATAGATAAATAAGCTAAGTCCGTTTTCCGCCTCTGCTCCGCTTATACGCGCTGCAATACTCGGTATTATTATTCCTGCGCCGAACAGCAGAGTAAAAAGATGCAGATTGCTTTTTTTGCGAAAAAGTCGCTTCGACCATAATATCGCCTCCCCGAAATCATTATACTACCGCGTTAAAGTTAAGTCAATCTTGAATGCGCATCGAAATCGGTACGCAGCAAAAGAAAAGCACCCGCTTTCGCGAGTGCTTGAAGAGAAACAATTTATCTCTTGGAGAACTGAGGTGCACGACGTGCAGCCTTCAGACCGTACTGAACCAGTTTTTTCTCCTTTTCCCTGTATTTTCAATGGCTTCTGCCGTTCTGTCTTGCTGTTTTCCCCTACGAGTTAGCCCATCAATTAAGCCGATTCTTTTTCGCTATTTATGCTGAAAACTTAGTTTATTACCGGTGCCAGTTCCCAAGGCTTATTGTACTTCACCTTGGCGTAAATGTCCATACACATTACGATGTCCTCCCGCATCGTGTATTCGTAGGTGTGGTTGAGGATTTCGGCTGGCTCCTGATGCAGCAGCCAGTCCCGGTATTTATCCTGCTCGGCTTTCATTTTCTCATAAAGGCGAGCGTTGTAATCTATTTCGTTCATAGCGAACACCTCCTTCAAAATAGAAATAGCCGCCTGATTTCTTTTTGAAAACCAAGCGGCTATGTATGTGATTTATTCTGATGTTAAAACAATGCGCAGGATGCAAAGCGGCGGGATCAATTCATATCGTTATTATCCTTAATGCCTTCGTTCATTTTCTTAATCTTCCTTTTCCACACAAAATACTGAGCTACCCAAGCAGTGAGAAAGATCGCTACGAATATACCTACATAAGACAGAATTCCACCGGTCGAATGGGGCATCCAGTTGGCAAAATAAGAGATGGGGAACATAATCACGCAAGCAATTGCAAAATAAAACCCGCTTTGCTTTGCAAGACTCCACGAATCAATTTCCCAAATAACCGAAGCCATTGCAAAGCCTGTGCCCATTATTCCGCTCAGACCGGTTTGAATGAGAATCGCATTTAATTCGCTCCCCATTTTATTCACAAGCTCTGGAGTGACCGGGTGGAAGAAGCCATCCCCAATACAGATTGAGATAATCACCGTAATCACATATCCGATTGCAATGCCGACAGGGAAACCAATTACTCCTCGTCCAATCAGTTTTTTCTTCATTTCTGCCACCTCACATTCCTAACAGTTGTTTGATTTTGGCGACGGATCGCCGTGAAACATAAGTAACCGTACCGTTTGAAAGCGTAATGCAAATTGTCCCGACAAAGCTCAAATCAAAGCTCTTGACCTTTCTCAGATTGATAATATCCGAGTTTGATATTCGGACAAAAGTCTTGCTGTCAAGCCGTTCTTCCACCTCGTATAGCCTCAAGCGGAGCGCATACTCGCCGTGATTTGTCTCGGCAAACACCTTACCTGATGCGGCAAAAACACGGTAGATCTCAGACGGTTCCAGAACCTCGACCACATCCTCCCTGAATCCGGCAATGACCTGCGGTTGCTCGTCTGACAATCTTTTTATGATTGCATTGACTTCATCGGTCATTTTGTCCGTCATCACGATGATTTTTGGCTCTTTGCATTTTTCGTCTATCTTGATTTCAATTTGCATCGGTTCACCTCCTCGCTACGGTTACAGTATAGGAAAATCAAGAACCGATTTCTACCGATTCTCGATAGGTGGTCGTTTTAAGAACATAGGTGGTATTTTTTAAGGGAATCTCATACTGGTCTGGATGGGCGGCTGATAAGTATCTGCGGTATGGGGATGCTCTCATACCGCAGACGGATCATCCTTATATTCAGTTCGATAAACTGGAATTTTCAAATTAGTCTTTGCAAATAACATTTGAACCTTTACCATCAATTACAATTCCCTGACGGTTGTTAATTGGGCATAGATTCAAATCCGAAAACTCAGTCATTATTTTCTCGGTAACTTTCTTAAATGGTGCTGTAAGATAATGCGGAAGAACATAGAAATCAATCAAATCAAGCCCTGCATCATCTTCTTGTGAGTAGTCCTCCGGCTTTTCATCCATTTGCTCGATATATTGGATGCTTGAGCGCATATAATCGCACCTGCCGATTCACCAATCATCAGTTTTTCCCTTTGCCAATTCTTTCTTCAACAGATCATCCGTTCCCGTTTTACGGAGCCGGTCTATAAGGAAAAAAAGAATTTCCGCCGGTAAAATATATCACATCCGCATCTTCAATAACAGACTGTATCGTTGAATAAGGCTCCGTTGAAATATCAATTTCAGTTACGATTTGCTCCCAACTTTTTGAATAATTTTCGAGCCGAGCCGACATAACCGGTGTAGCCTTCACGCAGCGAAGCTGTTGGAATAAATGCGACTTTTTTATTTTCAATTTCTTCCTTTATCAGACTTCCTACACTTGAAAAGTGCGAACATAAAAAACAGTTTCATCAATATTCTCCTTTATACATAAATTCCGATTTGTCATTCTGATTTAAGCATATTATACGACGATATTGTGACTGCTTTTCTACCGTCAAGTTCCCAGTATGTATCTGCGGTATGGGGATGCTCCCATACCGCAGACGGATTATCTTTCCAGCTCATTTTTGCGCTTTGTACTTCTCTGAACCGGAATGGAGAGCAGCTCTCTTGTACGCTCTCCAAGCTGTTTTTCAATGGCTGTCAGCCGCTGCTCCGGCAAATTGAGGGACGGATGACGGGTGAACTTGAAGTCCACCATTCGCCGCAGCTGCGCTTTCTGCTTTGCACCCATTACCTCTTTACACACATCCTCATAGGAAATGCGGTAGGGATTGGAACGGGTCTTTGCATACGCACGCAGGTTCTTGAAATCATCCGGCATTGCGTAGTTGAACAACGACAAGCCGTTATCGAAGATGGGCGCAGGGGCGATGATTTCGCCCGTGTGATTGTTCCGCAGTAAGCCGAAGTTGCCGAAGTGTCTGTCCTCGTTGTAAATCAGGGCGTCGAAAACCAGCATACTGCAAAGCTGCTCGTAGAACTCGTCGCCCAAGGTCTTGTAATAATCAAGGCAGGCTTTCAGCGTCGTCTTGCGGAGAATACGCCCGATAGGGACGAAAGAGGTATCAATATCTGTGAACAGCCGGCACTTGGAAGCAAGAATACCTTTCCAGTTTTCCAAGTCGTACTGTACGCAGCCAATGCCCATTTTGTCTGCGATCTGACAGGCGTAATACTCGCTGTACGGCTCGTTTCCGGTGTTCGCAGCACCCTCCGTGCCGCCCTTATACAGATAGATGCCGTCGTCCTCCACGAAGCTCCAAGCCTTCCGCAGCATACCGTTGGTGGTCAGCTCCGGTGAGGTGGAGAATGCCTCCCGACTGCCGCCAACGCCGGTATAAGCCACCAGTGACAGCGCTTCGGAGAAGCGGTTTTCATAGAGGTTATAATCGGCATACTTGCCGTCAAAGTCGGCGGGGACGACCCAATAGCTGTCGTTGAGAGACAGCCCCATACAGACATCAATGATGCCCTTTGTGTTGTTTACGCTCAGACCCAGTGTCTTTAAGATTTCATCTACAAACTGCCGGTTCTTCGGAATTACCCGCCGTTCCAGCCACTTCACAACGCCCTCGTTTGTCAGCTCCAAGTCGAGGGGAAACAGCTTTTGCTTTGCCGTTTCGGAGTGAAGAATTGTCGCCTGCAAGCCCTCCAAGCCTCTTTCCTCCAGCGTGAAGGTCAGCAGTGTTTCATCATAAAGGCGCAGGCTATATGCTTTTTCCATTGTGCTGCTCCTTTCCTCAAGCATTACGGACACATCCTTGTCAAGTGCCTCTGCGATCTTGAGCATCAGGTCAAGGGAGAGGTTTTGCGTTCCTTTTTCGATGCGGCAGATGTTGGAGCGCTGGGTTCCGATACGCTTTGCAAGCTGCTCCTGCGACAATCCTTTTTCCAGTCTTGCCTGCGTCAGCTTCTGCACGATGCTCTGCCTTGCCGTCAATAGTTCCTTTTCGGTCATACAAAACCCTCCCTTCTAATCTACTATAATGTTATCATATATGATAACGATTGTCAAGAGGTTCGGCTATCTTTCCAAGTCCCTCGGTTTCTTTTCGGGCGGTTCTTCACCCTCATCGGGTTCACCGCCAACGATTTCGTTCTCACGCTTATCCACATTGAGCAAGGCGTTGAGTTCATTCAGCCGGTCAGTCTTGGCTTTCAATTCTTCCTCCTGCGGAAACGGTCTTTCTACATCGACCTTCGCAGTTTCAAACTGCTTTTTGATGTTGTCAAGCTCCATTTCGTTCATCTCCAAACGCTTTGGAAGTCCCTCCAGCGCATTATCCAAGCGGGTGATGTTGCCGAAGGTGTCCGTGCCGAGAGTTACGGGATAACCAAGCTCACCCTTGAGCCGCACTTTGTATTCTCTTGCTTCAAAGTACAGCTCCATCGTAAAGCCACGATACTCACCGAGGGGAATGGGTTCGGGATTCGTCATTGCCTTACACGCCTCCAAGATGGCGTTGCCTGCATCCGCTTTCTCTGAATAGAAAGCACCCTTGACCGTCATACCCACAAAGGTTTCATCAGACGGCTTCGGGTGCTCTGCCACTCTTTCCATATCGGATTTTAATCCCGCAATTACATCAGCCCGCCGTGCGATCTCCTGCGGATAGAACTTGATGATCTTATCCTCCAAAGAATATTTTTCGGAAAGGAAGCTTGACTTTAAGAGCCGCAATTTCTGCCTGAATAGATGCGCCTTGCAGAGCTCGGAATGGAGGGAGATTTTCCCCTATTTTTTAACCCATTCATCGCCCCAAACCCGGTTTTCCCCTATGGTTAACCCATTAAAAATGGGGTAGAGAGTATCAAATTTCCTCAAAAGGAAACAGCGGAATCAAAAAAGAAAAATCCCGGAAACCGTTGGCTTAACAGTGATAAGGAACTAATTTACTTATCAACTGTTAGCTGACGGTTTCGGGTGCATACGGACAAATCCCGTCTGATTTCTAACAGGAAGTCAGACGGGATTTTCGCTTTATATTACGAATTATGGAGGACATACCATGAAGACCTTAATATCTTGTGCCTACAATATGGATAACTGCTGTGTAGAACTGAAATTCAGCGACGGCAGTATGATTGCGATTGACACTATCGCCGTTGAGAACGAGATTGCTGACAATATGTATCAGCGGTCAGAGCTGGATTATTTGATCTACAACGCTCCTTTGGAGTATGCAGACCTTATCTTGAACGGCGATCCCGAAACCTATTTGAAAACTGTAACAGAATACAAGCCTTTGGATAGCTGACAACATGCTGCCCGCAGGAGAAAATCCTGCGGGCGTTTTTTTTCTGTTTATATTATTTTCCACCGTTGGATCCCAGTTTTGGAAAGAAGATGACAATCTTGAAGCCCTTTTCCCCACTGGGAAGCTGCTTCCAGATGAAGATTTAGATCGTCGGCCATCTTCTTAACCAGGTAAAGTCCCATACCGGTAGCCTTCTTTCTGCTGTCAGTAGAATCCCCGGTAAAGCCCTTTTGAAAAATGTACGGCAGATTATATTTTTTTACGCCAATGCCGTTATCTTCAACAGAAAGGACATCTGCGGTCTCCGAATGTATCACGGAAATTGTAAGCATGGGACTATCGCTGCTATATTTTATGGAATTGCTCACGATTTGTCCCAACATAAACTGAATCCCTCTACGGTCTGTATAAACTGTTTCATATTGCAGTTTGTTGAGAATTACAAACTGCTTCTCTTCAAGAAGTGGGGCATAGTCCTCCAGAACTTCACCCAAGCAGTCATTCAAATTGACATCCTCAAATCGGTAATCCTTTGTACTGCTCTTCAACCGGGCATAGTACAGCATCTGCGTGACATCCTCCTGAAGCTGACTGCGGACATAATCCAGCTTTGCTTGCAGGGAAGGCGATATTTCGTCGATTCGGTTATCCAAAAGCATGGTCAGCAACGACAGGGGCGTTTTCGCTTCATGTGCCCAGCCCTCCACATATTCTTCATAGTCCCGTAGGGCATCTGCCATACTGTTACTCTCAGTTTTGTGTTCCTGTAAAACTGATGCCAGAAGCCGGATAGATTCTCCTTCTTCCCGGCTGATGGCACTGAGCAGCCGTTCCTCGTTGCAGATGGTAGGATCACTGAGGAAATCCCGGAACAGTTCTCGGCGGGTGGTCTCCCGCTTGTTTAGTACAAACAGAATCGCTGAAAACAAAAGGAGGCTTGTCAGAACTACTAACCCAATCAAGGGTTGAAATGCCTGAATGTCAGAAATCCAAAGAATGATAGCACAAAAGCAATCCACGCCCAACAGCAACAATAGCCAGGGGTAGTATCGCTCTGTTATGCGCCAAAGCTGCTTCATGGAGCCACCCCCGTTTCCAGACGATAGCCCATCCCACGAACCGCAACGATTCGCTGCTTCATCTCAAGACCGGACATCGTCTTTTTCAGCCTGGTCAGATTAACCTGCAAGGCATTTTCGTCTATGTATTCCGTGGTTCCCCATAGTGCTATGCAAAGTTGCTCCGTCCTGACCAGAGCATCGCCGCCGGACAAAAAGAGCAACCAACAGTTTTCCCTGATTTTTTTTGGAAGCACGACAGAGGTGTTATGAATATAAAGTGTGTAAGTCTGCTGGTCCAACAAGAAATCCAATCCCTCTATGAGGTTGGTACGGCCTTCATACCTTTTGAGAATATTGGATACCCTGGCAAGAAGCCGGTCTTTTCTGCACGGCTTCGTCAAATATTCATCGGCACCCAAGTGGAACGCTTGCAGTTCATCCTTTACCTGATCTCTGGAAGTTAGTACCAGGACGGGGATAGCGGTTTTATTCTTTAGCTCCTGGCAGATTTGAAAGCCACTGATCTCCGGCAAATTCAGGTCTAAGATCACAAGGTCAGGACGGAGGGCTGCCAAGAGCCGAGTGGCATCTTCAAACTCGGTGATTGCCTCCACAAGATACCCGTCCTTTTGGAGCATATTGCAGAGTTCTTCCCGCATATAGACTTCATCTTCCACAACAGCAATTCTTTTCACGACAGCACCTCCTTCCCAATTATTCTTCTCTCTGCGGCTGCATCAGTGTCAGCAAATACCGATCACTGGAGTGCTTGACCACTCTCATATAAATATATTCTATCACGCAAAGCAGCAAAATCATAGCAGCAGATACAAGCAGCATTTCAGACACTGTCCCACGGGTTCGGGACGAGAGTATCCCTGTAAACAACGCTCTTACTCCAAACAGACTGCTGACAGCTGCAACCAGTACAGGAAGTCCCATAAACCACGCAATCTGCTTTCCGGCAGACTGGCAAAGGCTTTCGTAAGTGGCTCCCAGGCGGATCAGGGTCTGGTATCTACGCCCGGTTTTCTGCTGGCTCATCAGGAACTGAACACCCTCAATGGTGTTGGAAACCACCAGGAACACAATCGCCAGATAGAGGGTAATATAGCTGGATGCTACGGTGTAGAAAAGCTGGCGTCCCATGTTCTGAAGATAGCTTTCATATTCGATACCTATTTTGTCCAGCTCCTCGTTCAGACCAGAATAGGCAGTCATAAGGCTATTTCCTTCCATAGCCTGCTCACTGAGTACCGCATTCACATACGTATCATACATTCCTTGGGTATGATAGAGGAAGGCTTCATCTGGAAGAATCAATGCAAAGGACAAGGTTATAGAACGGTCCGTGATCAAATTCACAGACTGAACCTCTCCTGTAAGATGAATCGGACTACCATCCAGTTCCACCTTGGGCTGCCCGGCCAATACTTGGTTCAGCATTGCGGTACGGCTTGCCGTAGTAAACTCTGTATCAATATAGACAGCGGCCTCCTTTTCGCCTAATTGGAGAGCCGGATTGCCGGACAATTCCAACAAACGATTATAGTCCGATAAACAAATCAAATATGGGTATGTGGCATAACCAAGATTGTTCAGAAGGACATCCCGATCTTCCGACTGGGGCAGGCTCGAAGAGAGTCCATAACAGCGTCCATGCTGTAGGCATTATCATAATCTTCTGTGGTGCGAATACGCCCAACCCTCATTTCAAAAAGCTCTGAAAATTGATTTTCCAAACTGTTTTCTTTCAGGACTGCCTTTATATTCGGAAGAACCTGCGATGAATCTTCTGCAGTATGATCTTCAAAAGTATAGTCGATTACATGGCCAGTGGATAGATTGTTCGTTCCTGCGATTCCCACGCCTGCACCAAAGCAACACAGCGCCGCCAGAATCAGCAGGGAGCTGATGGGCCATGGAGTTTGACTGATGAATGACATTCTCCTGAATCTGCCGGAAGGTAAATACATGAAGCTGCTTATTTCCTTTTCCTTTCTTAACAATCAAAGCAATCAGCGCACGCATCCCATAGAAAAGCAGCATCGTACCAACTATGCCCAACAGTAAAGTCAGCCCCATCATACTTACCTTCGTCCATGCAATTCCCTGAATCGCCATGTAGTAAGCCACTGCCAACATCACACTTCCGCATACAGCAGCCAGCCCATAGATAACAGAGGGCATTTGCTTTTTTTGGGGCGGTTCGTCGGCTGGGATAATAAAGTTCCAATCTCCTGTCGGCTGATCTTTCCGCTCAAAATCAGAAGTGCCGTCAGCCTAATTGCCAGAAATCCTGCCAGCGTCCATTCAATCGCAGACCAGGATAAAAAAAAAACTGATGACCGATGATCCCCATGCCTACCAGCTTGGCGGTGACAAGACTGACAATTTCTGAAAGCACCACAGCCACAGGGTAAGCCTATGAGCATGGCAAGAATACTGGTCAGGCAATCTTCCGCCAGAAGCATACCAAACAGTTTACTTCTACGCATCCCCAACATTAGATAAACACCAAGCTCATGCCGTCTGCGCTCGAACTGATACTTGCAGGCAAAATAGATCAAAAAAGAACAGAATACCGAGGGTCATTCCATAAAAACGCAGGAATCAGAAGCAGGAGTTTGTCAACTGCGTCACTCTCCATTTTCTGCAAAAAGAGCATCACATCTTGAGTGGAGATGGAAAGAATCATGTAAAAGGCAACAATAGAAATCACCAGGGAGCTGAAAAACAGACCGTTTTCCTTTCGGCTGCGGCGGCTGTTCCGAAGAATGAGATTAGAGAACATTTTGCGCTGCCCCCTCCCAGTTGCGCCATCACCTTCAGGATGCGCCCGTAGAACTCCTGCTGGCTTTCGTCTCCACGCCGAAGCTCATGAAAGATCACGCCATCCTGGATGAACAGGATGCGCTTACAGAAGCTGGCGGCATTGGAATCATGGGTTACCATCAGGATCGTAGCTTGTTCGTCACGATTCAGGCCGGACAGCTTCTCCATAAGACTTCTTGCGTTCTTGAATCCAGCGCACCCGTCGGTTCATCGGCAGGATCATTTGGGATGTAAGATCAGAGCACTTTGCTGCGCAGCACGCTGGCCGCCGGACATCTTGGA